>Ga0209698_10001609_pt1 | contig 25985 bp, 25 predicted proteins | sample LitLauG_LLR_2012_FD_187203 | JGI IMG/M metagenome (GOLD analysis project Ga0209698, IMG submission 187203) | Freshwater sediment microbial communities from Pennsylvania, USA - Little Laurel Run_MetaG_LLR_2012 (SPAdes) (version 2) | ecosystem: Environmental > Aquatic > Freshwater > Creek >... | reverse complement strand
GTAGAGAACCTTCGAGTAGTCGACGACTTTCGAAGCAAAGCTTGTCACGACATCCCAGGCCTTCTTGAACCAGTCGGCGATGAATGTCTTGACGGTTTCTCCGATAGCTTCCTGTGCGGCACGCGCCTCATCAGAGTTCGCCGACACGTCTTGCTGCAAGGATTCACAAGCTGCGATCGCCGGGAATGTCGAACTCAGTAGACGATCCCGATTCGTGAACGCAAGAAGAGATTTCGTAACGCCGTACTGATTGACTGTGGCGATGAGATGTTCGAGATTGATGATGGTTTCATCAGCCTGATCAAGACTGGCGGCGTCTTGATAGAGATTGTCAAACTCGACTTGGATCTGAAACAGAGATTCGTCGGCGAGAGCGTTCTGAACACTATCCGGTTGTGTCGGAACAAGCGATTCGGTCGCAAGCGCTTCAAACATCAAGGCACCTTTCTTAAACGGCCACGGAGAACCCATAGAATAACGTCTTATAGATCGAACATCTATAAAACTTTACACTTATCCAGGAAGGACAAGATCACTGTCTAGTGTCAGGATACTCTGGGCATAAAATACCCGACACGCATGATGATACAGAACTGCTCTTTAGACAGTCTAGAAACGAATGATGTGTTCGAAGACACATTTTCAAAGACAGTGTGTCATTATTTGTTTCTTACTCTAGCCAAATTTTGATAGAGAATGAAACGATAGAAGAACAGGTTGACTTGATGGTCAGAAGAGATAGTTTTGATTCTGGCACTCTACCGAAAGTAGAGGTTAACACAACACCTACATAATATGTCTTCTCGGATATCCGGAGCTATACACAATGTTCACGCAAGAAGAGATACCCCAACTCTCTGATATGATCATCCGTATCAAAACAGATTATCTGGATAATCGCAATGTCAGTATACGGCGATTTTCTCAAATGACCGGTATCCGTAGACCTCGTCTCAATAAACTTTTTCTTGGTAAAGCAACAGCCACAGACATAGAGATCAGCGCTATTGATATTGCCATTAATCAGATCGAAGCTGATCATCAGATAGCGAAAAGTCTCAAGACACAGGATCTCAAACCGAACATATAAATCCGAAGTCTTTATTTATAATGGAGATAGAGGGGTCTACAAGGACCCCTCTATCAGTTAGACGTGTGATACATTCACTGCTGGGTTCTCATTGCCCTTTTAATGAGCCATATCCGCAAACCTAGAGAGAGAGATAAGATGATGATTTGTTGGTATCTGATTAGGAAATTACCAACGAGTGTCTTGGTAAAGTTTAAGAGGATACCGATTGCTTCCCGTTTTGAAGCATAGCCTGGCAGATCGTCTTTGACATCTTTCAATAGGTTGGCAGCGTGTTCAGCAGCCCTTCTGGTGGCTCCACTAACCGTTGAATCACCTGAAGCTACGCGTGCAGCTGCATCAAGAAGTTTTTTGGCTTCATTCTCAGAATACCCGAGATCGATCAATTTCGCGTATCGTTTTTCAAGCAGGATTTTTTGCGACAGAGCGTTGTCTTTAATAACGATGCCGAATTTACTGAGTCCGGAATTGACAACACTGTTGACTTTGGATTTCCAGGCGTTCATATCGGTCATTGATTCTGGGAGAGGAATGCCCCAGATCGTATTGATGACCAAACCAATCGCTGCAATAGCAGCAATAGCCATAAACGCAGACGCAATCGGATGCGCTCTAACAAAAGTGCCGGTGGCCTTGGCAGCAGAGTATACCTTATCTTTGATATAGACAAGGCCCTTCTTAGCATGTTCACCAACAGACTCGGAGACATTCTTGAATTTGTCAAACAGAGATTTGGCAACCGACCAGGCCTTAGCAAACCATGAGGCTGCCAATTCCTTAATCTTGCTTCCCAGCGCTTCTTGAGCGGCTTTGACTTCTAGGGCATTGGCACTGATGTCTGCGTCAATGGACCTGAAATCTTCAAAAACCGGTATAGCAGAAGACAACAAGAGGTCACGATTGGTGAAATGCATAAGGGATGGCGTGATGCCATGTACAGAAATGGTATCATGTAGTTTTTGTAGATCATCGATCGTGGCTGACAGATTAGATAGGCTATGAATGTCGTCAGAAATATCATCGTTATAAAGAAGTTCTTCGGAAAATTCTGGAATCAGCCACTCGTCATCCATAATCGTAACATCATCACTCATGATAAATCTCTTTCATATTGCCAGTCTATAAAATAGCGGCAATGAAAACAGAAAGGTACACAAGGACGAGTAAGAAATAACAATCGCGATGTGGAGGGGTAAACCCCTCCACATCGACTGTAACATTTGTTTCAGACGGCTTATTCATTTCTAAAACGGATAAACCTTCTTCATCATGTCCAAAAGCGTATCCAACCCATTGGGTGGGTTCAACTTCAGTTGTCTGACGATTCCAAGAGCCTCATCACGTGTGGCAGATCCAAAGATCTGTGAGACTTGTTCTTGACTCCATTCAAGGATATCAGCAGAACGATCTGATATATTTGGACGGGTGCCCGTATTCAGTTTGACCATGTAGATATAGGTTTGAACATTTTGGCCAATTCGAAAGATACGATGGAATGCTTGATTGCGGATGTACTCACGAAATGGGGCATCTATAAACACGACGACATTAGCAACTGTCAGTGTCTGACTGGCTGCTAGAGACTGTAAAGTGGCCAACAGTGGATTCGCATCCGGATCTGTTTTGAACTGACCGACGATCTGGGGGATGTTCTTTGTAAAGTCACCATGAACCTGTAGCGTTTTGAACCCAAGATTTTCAAAATAAGTATTGGCTGCGACTAGAGCTGGGATGAAACTTGAGAAGATGATGGTCTTCTTATCAGCACTCAAAACGATCGTCTCAAGTTTACCATGAGTCGCAAGTGCCACAGCACATTCAGACCGTTTCTTACCCAACCAACCGAGAGCCTCACCCAACACTTTCAATTTAACATACTTAACGACAGAGAGCACTTCCTTCACTTTGTTACGCATTTCAGGTGGTAGTGATGGAAGCAATTTCTGTGTCTCATAGTTTTTAACATAGTTCGCTATCTGTGCATGGGCTTTAGGATCATAGCCTTCGATGATCGTGCGGACATATGTTTTATAGTTCTTATAGGCTGCCCAATCGGATGAGCTTTTAAGCGTACGCTCATGCATTCGCAGCCCATCTTCATAGATTCTTATATACTCACGCATGTGACTCTGATAGAACTGATGACGCTCTCTCATGAACTGTTGCATCTCTTCCTTGATCGTTGCGATCAAGAATGGTTCTGGATCAGGAAGTGTGACAAAATGATCACGCTCAATCGGAGGTGGGATCTTCATGTAGTCAGATTCGATGATCTTGTGTGAAATCAACCCAAGACGGTTGCGTAAGATATCGTTAGCCCGTTTTGCTGTTGCCCCATAGATCCTCATGAATCGAGCTTCAGCATCCGGTGTGAAGTACCGATCTATGGTACGAAGCAACGGCACCATCTCTAGACCCAAGGCTTTCACAGGTGTGCCTGTGGCGAACACTGTGTGTTGACAATCAAGGATCTTAGCAACTTCGATGAGTCGTTGAGTCCGTTGTGATGTGATCTCATTGAGGTTATGGGATTCGTCAATGGCTATAAAGGGACGATTCTTCACCAGCTTCAGACGTTTCGCAAACTCTACAGCTTTTTCCAAGGCTTCATAATGAAAGATGTAGTAGTCAAAGTCGGTTGTTGGCGCACCACTATTTTGTACAGAATCCCAAATCGTGTAGCGATCTCCAAATTGCTCAATGATCCCATCATACCAGACACTCATAACTGTCGCTTTTGGTACAACAAAAATAGCGACATCAGAATGAAGGCATATGCTAAGAGCAATTGACATTAAAGTTTTTCCACTGCCAGGCGGCGTGCCCATCAGGAATCCCTTGAGCTGCATCCTCGGGACCTTTTGGTTGTACACCTGTAGGGTCTCGAGCTGGGTTGGTAATAGTTTGAACTTGAGCTGATCGAGTTGACTGAAATCAAGGATATCTGGATGAGTCTCAATGGTTGAAGTCAACCAGGTGTTGGTCAATAGCTGTTCATGGGCTGTCTTCAGCCTAAACTTATGAGACCGGCGTTTACGGAACTCCATGATCTCTTCGAGTTGATATAAAACATCGGGTGCAAAAAAGGAATCGAATACGATTCGATACCGTCTAACCTGTTTGAACATGTTGTTGGGTACACGGACATTACGCCAGATATCGTTGATATCAGAGAGTAACCGAGCTGTATCGATACCAGCAACCGTTATATCGCCAGATTCTTCTTTAGCATAGGTGCTTCCAAAATAGTCAAAGATATCGAATAATGCCATGTTCTGACTCCACGAATGAAGATTTATAGGGTCGAGATGCAAAATCTTTAAATCTGCATCTTTGAACTCATCCTTCTGGGATGAGTTTTATTGAGGAACTCATAAGATGTACAAAAAGTTAGTCGAAGTGGGGTCCCTGCAGGGACCCCACTTCTTATGACTAACACTCAAGTTGGTTAACATGGTGGATCAGATCTTTCAACTCGATGAACTGATCAGCAAGATGTTTCAACCTCCATGACAAAGACCGTGTGTGTGCAGAGCTAACCACAGTTACCTTTGCACCCATATCCTTGATAAAAGTGAGAGGATAGCAAAAGTCCGAGTCACCGCTGAACAACACGACATGATCGATCGTTGAAACGGATGTACGCATCGCAGACGATACGACAAACCGATACATATCGATCGCCATTTCAATATCGACATTGGATTTCGAAATTATGTTGCCCTGTTGATCGCGTTCTCCAACCTTGTTGTGGACATCATATCCGTTCATCCCCAGCCAATCGAGTTTGGCTGTGTAAGAACGTTCGTCGTTCTCTTGTGTGCCAGCATAATAGTGTATGCGATGGAGATGACATTGAGATGTGAAGAAGTAACGAAGTTTCCTGTAATCGAGGTTACCCGTTATCTTACCTTCGATATATAGTTTCTTCATTGTAGAGTCATTGTTAGCCGCATCGATGAATACAGCTATCTTTTCATGAGAATCAAACATGTTGTCCAGATTGCTGGTTGCAATCTTGGGTGGAGGTTGGATGAGAGTCTCAGACATGGGTTTGATGGTGTCTGTTCTGGTAATAAGGGTGCTCCTGTTGGTTTCTGGTTCTATGATTGACGTCTTCGCGATCGGTGTGAGATGGGCGTGTGATGTGCGATCACTTTGAAGAGCGATTTGTTCTGATGACTGCTGTGGATAGAGTCTCAGAGTCTGGGGTGGTTGTGAAAGCTCTGGCTTTTGCTCATGCGAGATAGAAGCCATCTTTTTGGTCGTAACGATTGTGCCGATCTTCTGGAGGATCTGTCCTCTGAGAGAGCGACCAACCCGAAGAGCTGCTTCATTGAATTCTGAATCATCATTGGTGTTCAGGACAGATGATGATGCATTAATGACTGGTACAGGAACCTGTTCGGGTTCCATAAGAGACTCCTTGATATCTTTGAGGGGTGTTGATACAGAATCTGTATCCGTTGAATACTGGATCGTGGCTTGGCATCTCTGGACCCATTGCATGAAGCTGCGAAATCTGACTTCGCATTGATGTTCAACGCCATTACTGCCATGCTCAATAAAGCGGATCGTATAGTGTGACGGATTGGATCCATCACCCTCTTCAAGGTGCCAGCCAACAACCTTTCTCTGCTTGGGTGTTCTTCCACGCGTCCCACCGCCGGTCGTTGGAGTGTATACAGCATTTATCATAGACGGATCTAGGCCTGGGACCAGAGGGATCATCTTCTCATTTTCAACAGTTATAGACATTGGAGTTGCTCCTTGTATTTAAAGGACAAGATTGTCAGGGTTATGTGAACGGGTTCTTCTGCTTCTTGGACTATTTCGTAGAGTGAAGAGTGGGTTGTATTTTCTACAACCCACTCACACCATCATTGAAGACTTCTGATCCTCGTATTACGATGGAGGATCAGCATAAATCGTGAGATCGAAATCGGATAGGGCGCTTATGATCATTGGATGCACACGAGCCCAATCGAGTCCACCATTACCACACCCTAATGGTGGGATTGCGATACTACGAATGGATTTGTGTTTCTGCACCTGTTGACGAAGCATGACAAGACCTGTTGAAATCCACTCATACCGAGATGGAAGTGTCCAATGATTCTTTGTTGCAAATGCAGCCCAAAATCTTGGATGAAAGGGGTCGCTGGGAAGAGGAAAGAGAAGACAACTCCCTGGATAGAGGCGACCTTCAAGACAGGCTGCTCTGTAATCTATATCGATCTTCGGAAAAGCCTTTTTGAAATCTAGAGCTACACCCTTGCCCATAACACCAACACAATTGACAGTGTTGACAAGTAAGTCTGATTCGTTTTTGGTAATATTACCACGCATGTAAGTAACAGGCATTCGCAGAACCCTTTTCATGGTTGATAAACTAGACCGAATATATTTTCCAAAGGTGTATATCCGGTAACATCTGTTCTGTCTCTGTTGACAAGAACAATACAACAGAGAGGTCTTTCAGGACGGGATCTTGTTGAATAATAGTCAGCAGATCAATACCTGATTGTGGCATCATGTTCAAGCGAGCGATGATGATATCGATCGGAATGGAACGAAGTTTGATAAGAGCTTCATCAACATTCCCTGCTGTTATTACATCAGAGTATCCACATTGTTCTAAGTTGTATTCAAGATAAAGTCGTGTTTTGACAACATCATCAACTAAAAGAACACGCGGGTCTGAATTTAGAGATTCCATAAACAGTCTCCTTGACAGAGAGAACAGCCTAAGTTTTGTCTAAGTGTTGAACCGATGCCAAATGAGACATTACACTCTGCAATCGGTTTCTGGAGACGGTAACGTACTTCTCAGACTGTTCGATGCCGATCCCAGACCATCCAAGATGGGCTGCTGCAACCAGTGTGGTACCAGATCCCAGGTAAGGATCAAGCACTACGCCTGTCTGTTTACCATGCAGCTTGATACACCGCAGAGGAAGTTGAAGGGGGAACCCTGCCGGGTGATGGAACTTCTCTGCTTTAGATTGGACTGTCTCGTAAGGCAAGAACCAGACATTACCTGCACACCGAAGATCTTGTTTATGATCCCGTCTGGTTATGTTCGACTTATCTTTAAAGGGAACGCCGATCGCTAGTCGATCAATCGGACAATCACCATATTTGGTAAAGTGAAAGATCGTTTCATGAATGTGGTTAAGAAACCGTTGACTGTTGATCGGTTTGAAGTGACCGACGGTTGTTTCACCGATACTGATTGATTTGACCCAAATGATCCGGTTCTGCAAAGAGAACACGGACCGAAACACTTGAGCAACATCATGATCGATCCAAGGTTCAACGTTGGTGCTACCAACGTTGAGGAACAAGGATCCGTCTTCTTTGAGAACGCGAAACATTTCAACAGACACGGCCTTTAATTCAGCCAGATAGTCTGGCATAGGACGACGATCATCATCGCCGTCATAAAAGATCCCGATGTTGTACTGAGGAGAGGTAACGATCAGATCGATGGACTGATCTGAAAGTGCTTTGAGTTCTGTTAGACAATCTCCATGAACGATCGTGAACCTCTCTGTGTTATTCACATCTGTAGGCACACGATCTATCATAGTCTTGTATGACAATTGTTGTACCGCTTTGATAATGCCTCCAAGAGGGGAAGTGCGTTGGGATCATCGACACGTATGAGAGAGACAACACAGGTGAGAAGCCACTCAATGAGCAACCAGCGAAGATTGCGACATAGATGACGCCATGCCACACGTATATCCTGAAGCGTGGCGTCCAAGTCAGGTTTATCATTCATCGTTGTGTATCTCCTAGATGGTTACTGTAATGTTTACGACTCTCGATCCACTCCGTCATCCAGTCAGTGATGAAAATGGCATCGTAGCATACGCTGAGAGCATCTTCCGCATCTGTCAGCCAGTTGCGTCTGAGGGACGGCGCCCAGAGTTCGTCTTGCCGAGAGAGATCGATCGTCGCCACCGTCGGACCGCCGAACTGATCTTGTGTTATATCGACGGCTAGTGTTCCCGAACTGTTTTGCACCCAGTGATGATCGTACCAAACACCGGCAGGGTCTCGATAACCGCCAGGCAGACCAAGTGAGGGATCGATCACATCGTCGATCTCAAAGGGGTCCGGGTCCGAGCCGCCAACGACACGCCAACCCTCACCAGGGATTTTCGTTGAGAGAACAAGACAGAGAAAGCTTGACGAGATCCCGCACATGTTTTTAGAGGGGCATTTATCTGGATACAGCGTCCAGCCGAAGAATGAGCGAACCTGTGACCATTTAGGTTCAATGAATTGGCGTACCTCATAAGCGATGCGAAACACCTCTTCATGTTCGATGATGGATGACATGTTGACTGTTCCTATTCACTTGCTTTTACTTCGGTGGATAGTTCTTTCTTCACAAAGACTTGTATAGGTGGTTATCAACCCGAGTAGATCCTCCTTGAATAACGGCGCTTACGGATATCACACGGACCGAGTGCAATGATCCAACGATAGACCCATGCTGGTGCATGCTGTCCTCGTGGAAAGAACACGACACCAAAAGTCCAGTGGTGCCAACCGTGCCAGATAAAATCCCATCTTGTGGTGGATTCTTGCGCCATGATCTAAGTTTTCTCTAACTGGAGTTGGTCGTTGTTTGTGTTGGATCATTCATCACAATCTATGGTCCGCAGTTCATTACGTACGATCATCCAGAGCTTTCCAAGTTGGTTCTGTCCATCCTTGTTCGGACCCCAGCCCCAGAAGTCATCACGCCAAGAGTCTTCCACAAGAAGTTTGTCTTCTGTCTCAAGGAGCTTGCGTCTGACATACTCATGCTGCGACGCTTTGGATCGCAGGATATCAAGCATGATTGATACTTTGACATCCTCCCAGTCAGGACGACGTTGATCTTTTTCGATATGAGCAATTCGAAATGCCATATGAGCAGACTTGGCATTCAGAATAATAAGCTGCAGATCTGGTCTGTGGGGGAACTTCTCCCAGTGATAAGCAGCCTCGCTCGTATCGAAATTGATACCCTTCCACAACAACCGAAACGCTGAGAAGTTCGACAGAGGATAGAACTCTCGCTCATAAAATCCGACATAGGAGGTACCTCCGAAGTCAGACATCGATGTCTCTGTCATGTTACGCGATCCAATCCAAGTTTTGGTGACATAGTAAAAGGATATCGTCCGGCTTCTTCAGCGGCAAGAACTGCGGCTTTGATTTCGTCTGGTTTGGTGACATCGATGTTATCGTTTGGATCATACCAAACGAAGAAGCAAGCCAAGCAGATCCGTCTGTTGCCGTGCCAAGGACTGCCGCGAACTTCGGCAACGGATCTGTCACAACAATCACAGGTAACAGCACGTGTTGACTCAGTTGTCATGGTCTACTTTACCTCGGCTAGAGTGGCTAGTTCACCCAACACATTTTCAAGGATACCATCGGATGCCATATTCAAGGCACCACCACGATCTACCACACGACAGGCTGCATCATAGGCGTCTTTGGCGGTTGATTGAGAGGGTGTTGTCCAAAACGTCAGACTGAGAGTTACACCCATGCTGAACATGATGTCAGCGATACGCTCCAATGCTATCGGTCTACCGTTCAGTAATGTCAGAACCATGGATCGTGCCAGACCAGAAGACCAGCCGAGCTTCTCTGAGATCTCTTCGAAACTTGTATCTGTGTCTGCCATCGTGGTTGTGATCGCAGCACCGATGCGTTTGCATAGTGTTTTACGAGCTGCTAGACGGGACACTTGGTGATCGATTTTAGTCATTGCAGGATCTCCTTCACGACAACATCCACAGGTGTATCTCTGGCTTCTTGTTCGGATGAGAACCAATTAAATCATCCTGTCCATAGCCACTCTCTAAATAATGTATGTTCACATTTTTTCTGAAATTGAGCGTCCAGAAGAGATCTTATGGGTCAATGAAGGATCCCCTACGATGCAACTGTTTGAGCTCGATCCTCACTTCCTTGTCTGTGAGAAGTCTTTGCAATCAGAGATACACAGAGAGGTTGAGACACTCGTACAAGCACAAGGGTTAAAGTTTCTCTGCCCAAAATGTTTTACACGAAATAATGGATCTGTTGGCACACACGCGATCGTGTGTTGGTCTCGATCTCGAGGTGCACCTGATACAGCAAGTCCAAAAGGTGGACGTTGGCGGTTCAGTGGTACTGGTTTTTATGATCTCTCTCTTGATGCAGAAACCTTTATGGGTGCCAGTTCCATTGCTCTCAATGGCGGATGTTGTTGGCATGGATATATCACAGACGGTTCGGTCATTGACGCATGAAGACCTTCTATTTAACATGCTTTTTGATACTGTGTCATTCATCCATTGTTAGAGCCGATGATTTTACAATCAACACAGTATCCGGATGGTCAAACAACATCGATTTCCAATCGGATTATGTCGAGAGAGGCATCAGTCAAACAGAAGGACGTCCAGCGATTGATGTAGGGATCGCTTACCAAGATCGTACTGGTATATTTGGTGGATTCGATGTGACCAACACGAGACAAGGGAACGGGAATGTTGAAACCGATCTCACCCTTGGGTATGCCACATCTCTCTCTTCTTCGTGGTTGTATCAAAACACTGTTATCTATACGGGGTATCCAGGATCATCAAACAACGGCAATCTTGATACAGTCGAATTTCAAAATATCCTTAACTGGAAACAAACATGGGGCACTCTTATTGGTGCATTTGCTTTTCAACCCCAAGGACAAAATCATGGGGGGTTCTACACCTATACGGAAGGGGGTGTTGACTTCACTCTTAGACATGATTTTATCCTGGGTACACGAGTCGGATATTCGTCTTACGCTAATCATGCCGCACATCCCAATTATTTGGATTGGACTGTGTCTTTAAGTAAACGAGTGACGAGACGACTTGCCGTGAGTGTTCAATACACAGGCTCAACCAACTATAATCACATAACAGATCCTGGAAATGGACAACACGTTATACTCGTTGTCTCTCTCAGTCTTTTCTAATGGATTTATACATGCTATGGATAGGGATGGCTGATATCAGCCATCCCTATCCAGAACCCCTATGATTATCGTGAAACAAAATACATGCGATGATGACCCGACTGCTCCGCATGTTGGGTCTCAGATCCCATATGCGGATGATCCTTTTTGAGCAGAACGATTGGCTTCGTTATGATGTGTGTCCTATGATGATGGGATACATCGTGGTCATCTTGTATTGTTAAATGATCGTTACTTTCTAACGATGCCACCATATTTGGGTTAAGGTTCAATTGAGCAAGGTTCGAAGAAGGGACACAATCAGATCCTGTGAGAAAACACGAGATCTGTAACTGATCAGATGGTTTTATCGCATTAGGACGAATGGTCCATAAAGCTGGGGTTTGTAAATCTTCGTTCTGTGTGTAGAAATAGTGATGGTGGATGTGACCTGTTAACGTTGCCATATTAGTCCAGGAACGCATCTTTTTTGTGTTGTAGTATGTTGCATTACCGATCGGATTTTCAATCAACCCTAATTGTGCATAAAGCGCAATGAAAGCCGATTGCATCCAAGCTGACCCTTCTCTCACATGCTTTGGATGATGTGGCACATAGTAAGAAAACTGATCCGGTTCGTGCACGACACGACAGATAGATGCATTGCGTTTGACAGTCCGGTTAAGGACAACATACGCGGCAGCAGCGAGACCCACGGGTTCTTCACCACGGCTCTCGAAATAGACAGCTTCCGTCAGGCAGAGAGTCTGCTCGACAGTCACGACACGATCTGGTGCCTGAGGTTGAGCCCAAGATACCAGAGTCGTAACGAAGGCTGCGAGTAGAGTGTTCATTATTTCGTTCCTTCTTCAGTGAAAGACCCACTATCGAGTGGGTTGGTCACCATGCCTTTCCCTTGGTTGTTATGGACACACGGGCGAACCACTGTCATGGCACATTGCGTGACATGACAATATATCTCATATACGAGACATAGGATCATTTGTTCTTGATTGTAAAAGATTTGACTCCAATTGTAAAAAGGATGAAGGAGAGGGACCGTAAGGTCCCTCTCCTTCATCGAGTAAGACTCTTCAGATCAGAGACAGAGACTCAGCGGTTTTTGAACCGATCTGCCAACATCTGAAGAGATTCACGTGACACAGGTTGAGTCTCAGAAACTGTGCCTACATTAGACGGTGGTCGTCTTTTCTCAAACGGAATGCTCTGTGGAGCATCATGCCAGACGATTTCCTTGCCGAATACGCGAACCATCATCCCAAGGTTCCGATCTGATGGTATCTCCAGTGAGATGATACCTGGACGAACACGATCGAACTCTATGAAATCGTCTACGGAGTGGATCGTGATATTGCTTGCAACAGAGAACGATGGTTTTGTTTGGTCGTAAGGCATCACAACCTTAAGCGTGGTTGTGATGGGAACTCCACACGATGGAAAGATGATCCCTGATCGACTATCGATGCCACACCGTAACCCGGATTGCAGCACGATGGGCTTCCTGAGATTACCTTTCATCGTATAAGCCCCAACACGCAGGATGTTTGCCGCCAGTATACACTGGCGAAGTTTATCCCGATATGTCTTCCTACTGTCAGGCTTTATGAAAGCATCGAAGTCTGCTTTCACACCGATCGTGCGCTCAAGCATCCACAGAAGCTCAAGCGCTTGATAGTAGACGCCTCCGTTGAGGTTAGTCTCTATCATCATCTGCCGCCGCTCTTCCCGATGCGCCTTCTCTGTGAACCTATAACAAGCGGAGAACGCATAGGCTGAGTCGAACACATTAGAGGTGTTATCAAATCCATGTGATCGCTCATGATCAGCACGGAAATTACCGATTTCAAACGCTGTCGCAAGAACAACGGCTTGTGGTATGATGCCAAGCTTCCCGGCATGACACAACAAGGCAGAGGTCTCAAGACTGATCGGCATCGTGCGAGCAAAGTCTCCTTCACTTGTTAGCTGATTCGTCTGAGAGTTAAGGAACCCTAAACGAACCAAAACCACTCTTGCGTTTTGTAGATCTTCCAAAGTCATGGAAGGAAAGCAGGTCTCAACATCGAGGGCGCGAGGTTCGATCCCGTAATGAGCACACTGCATCAGGAATTGAGACAGAGGAAGTCTGACCACTTCTGGGTCTTGAACGTCTTTTAGTTGATTAGGGTTCTCCTTTCCACAGAGGATGAACGTGCTGTTGTTATAAAAGCCTGTTATACTCCGTTGTGTTTCGAGTTTGGCTTTAGTAATAGGCTCCTCTTGTAGATCAACGGCACTTCGGATAAGAGCGTTGGTTTTGTGCCGTCCGCAGGATACCCCAGCACTTACCCACTCTAATCCGCTGATCGTTTCAAGGATACTGGTGCCAACCAGTATCTTCGTTTGTCCAGGCTGTGGAGGCCTAAACGCCGATAGACAATCACTCACGGGTGTCTGAGATGTCAGTGTCATTATTTCAACTGACGACTCCGAGTCGTGGTTTTGGAATTTGAGTGTTTTACGCAGACCGACCACTGTATCAACAGCCTCTTTATGACTGCTGGTAAAGACTAGGATCCCGTGATGACCTTCCGTGACAAGAGTCAGGGTCGTATCAACAAGATCTCCTGTTTTCCAGTGGAAGGTCGATTCACATCCAGTGTAGGTCGGCACTGTGAAAACGCCAGGGTTGTTACCAACCCAATAGGCGATCTCCGCTTCAAGGTGGAACCCTTGCTTTGTGGCGATCACGATCACCTGCGGCGGTTCCCACTCTGTCAACAATCTCTGTTTGATAAGAGCTTTACAGAGTGTTGCCTCATAGGAAGGATTTTGCGTCCCATTGAGTATGATCGTTCTGGCATGATCGATCGATTTTGTCGAGAGAGCTCGCTCGAAGGATGTGAACGCTATCCTGGGACGCCTGGTGTCTGTGTTTATATCACGACCCGTTGTGTCATAGGCCGATAGATGGTGCCCGACGACATTGGCAGCATACATGGCTCTGTGACGATTTGGTTCGATAGCCAGAACCGAACCACCTGTCATATACCGCAACTTCGTAGCTATGAGAAGATCGGTTATACGACCAGCGTCGGTGACGATGATCGATACACCCGATTTTGAGTGAGTGATAGCTGCATCCAAGACGTCATGTTCGGCTGCAGACTGCATTTGGTTGGTTGTCATGATGGAATTCCGGAAACTGTGACGGAGAGGATGTCTCTCCTTTGGGATACCTGGAACAAGAGAGATAGTCGGGGTGTTATTCGGACATTTGTCTGGATCTTTCTTCTGAAGAGAGAATGACATCACGCCCATTTCAGCAGTTAGAGAATGGGACGCAAATAGATAATGTATACTTGAAATAGACTTGAGTATCGTATCTTAAAACATCAGTATAAAGGACCTGTTAAATATGTTTTTATGGAGAAATTGCTGAGATATCACAGATATAGATCTGTTTCTTTTCAGGTATGACAAGAGGCTGATGCGTAAATACATCATCATCTGTTGGATGAATGGTGTTCATCAATTTGTCAACATTGTTGTTGAATGTATTGACAAGATTGATTGTGTTTTTCGTACCATTCGATCGACTACCAATGAATGCGACGAAGTGTGTGCCTATATCAGCAACCGTATAGTTGCGAACATATCCAGCACTATCGCCATATCGCTTCCAGTCTGCTTGACAAACGATCGCTCGTAGTCCATGATGTTTGGCGATCGTGAGTTCCGTGTCTTCAGGATTACCTCTTCCACACGCGACGCGATCCACACCACGCGCACCACCAGAAACCATAGCCTCAAAATCTTTGTAGGAAAGACCGAATTGGATCAGACCGTCCATGATGCCAAATTCGATCCTCAAGTAGTCGTTATAGGCACGACTTCCCACAACCGCAAGATAACGAGGTGTTTCAGTGAACCGTTCAGGACGGATGGAGAGATGGATGATGTTAGGAAGAGGTTCAAGATGACGGGTTAGGATCTGTGGAATGTCAACAGGATCAAACCGTGCCGTACCCCCACCCAGCAACGGCATAGCAACCGTATATGTGGGATGATCACGAAGATAGGCAGCGAGATTGATACAGCCTGTTTCAATGTCTTTGATGTTGGAGATATCTCTCCAATCATCTTTGGTAGGTAGACAGATTATGGTATTCTTTGAAGCCTCATCGTAATGGATGTGAAGAGAACCAACTGTTAGTTGTCCTGAAGAGCAAGCTTCACGATACTCGTCTGCCATCCTCGGCCAACGTTCAGCGAAGGCATTTGCCAACCCACCTCGCATCGATCCAGACAGACTGGTTGGGCAAACCAAGACATCCGTGTGTTTTGAAAAATGGCCGATCATATCGGCCACACTTCGACGAATCAGTGGCATTGAGACGAATTCCCTACTTAATGAAATGGAATTCAATGGGGAAATTTCGATGGATCTTTTGGTGTCTGTGAAGATCCAAAGGGGTTATCAGACACAACGTGTAGAGTTGGTGTTGTTCCAACAAAGACTTTAACCCAGTCAGGAAGTCTGTGTAGGATCTGTACCGTACCCAGTATGTCGTTAACACCGTTACGCGTGGTATGAGACAAACCCAGTTTAGGACGCTGGATCCATGGCGTAACAAATGTCCCATCAGCTCTCAAGAGCGAAAGATGTCTGTTCATTCCGACAAGACCCTGTCGATTACCAACCCAGACACCATCCTTCATATGTCCTGATTCAACAGCTCGAAGTGATGTACCATGAGATAGTTGTTTGGGTGTCCAGTTGTAATAGAGTCTTGATGTCCCAATTGTTCCCAGCGGATTGTTGATATCAAGCCTTAACAACAATCCATCCCGCCTATGAGCATAGATCCGAATACTGTTCTCTGTGAGAGATGGATGTTCAGCCGATTCGATATCGTTATAGACTTCCTCAAATCCGAGAACGGACGTGAGATAATGAAGGATCTTCTCTGTGTTATCACCAAGAGCAATGTCGTGTGTAACAGGTTCCACAACCGACGTCTGACGAACTTCATCATCTGATCGTGTTGTCACAACGGGACAGAATCGCATCTTGTTCTGAGCACAGTAGCGCCTGAAGGCTTGTTCATGATTTTCACCGAGAAGCATGTCGATGCTATGCCCGATCGTGCCACCCTTCCAAGAACCTTTACGAGACCCAGTCTCAGATGAGAAAGATATATCGAGACTCCGTTTGACCATGGGTTTACGGAACCAAGACAACCAGGAGAACCAACCTTGACCAAACAACCACGTCCTTTCCTCGATATGGGTTCTGGCTGCAAGGATCTCCCCGTCATAGTCTGCAAACATAAATGTTCGCATATGTTCAACAGGATCAATCGTTGGTAATTCTGACCAAGGTCTGACACGAGAGCCCTTTTTCGGAAACAATGACAGTTTTGGGGCATCTATCGTCTTTATGAGCTCACCCGACAAACCATATTTTCTTTCACCCACAAATCGCCATTGCGTCCAAGGGATATGAGTAGACCAGCACTGATCTGTCGAGCTATCGCCCGTCTGTGCACCGTAGTACACTTGTAGGAACCCATCATGGTAAGAAAACCCATAGACACGCGGATGAAGATCCCAGAACTCATACTGAGGACGGCGTGTTTCCGGATTGATTCTGTTAGACACAACGCGACGACGATGTGGTTTTAAGATAGAGGGAAGAGCCAAAATCACGGTGAAAACAACCAGACTTATGCGCAAAAAACAACCAGGGTACTCATCACCATCACCAGACCCAAGTTCTAAGGCAAATGGTCTGTAGTTAGCATTACGTGCATAAGTAAACGGTCCAAGGAAGTGATCGTTATCACCCCAACGTCTGCGGTTAGCCATAAAAGTTACTCCGGTTGATGGTTCTATAGTGGACAGACATCATGTCAGATATGAATCATCTGCATGTGTCCTAACATCAGATAATGCTGTTTGATTATTTTCAATTAGGGAGCTTATGAAACATGCTATAGCACTGTCGATAGGACGATAAAACCATGATTCCAGCGTTCACCAATGCCCTCAGGTCCATCTACAACACCATCCCGATCGAGATCTTAGAAGCAGCTTTTCAGCCAGCTGAGTATGGTGTATCGATTGATCAACGGATAAAAGATGTTATCATCAGTGGTCGCGTGTTACCGGACTGTAACGTTAATGCCGGTAAGATCAAACGAATCGCTCTGTCAACCTGTATCGTCGAACGTGTACTACCTGATCCAACATTCAGTTCGATCACATCATCAACACCAGGCACCCTCTATCGTGTACCACCCCATGTACGGGAAAACCGTGACATCGTTGGTGTGATCGATGTATCTTATCTCTATGACTATACAGGATTCAACGATACACCCTTTGGTTTTGGAACGAACGGCAACAGTGTCAAATCATTGGCTGCCGCTGTTCTTAATAGTCACACGCATCGGAATGCATGTCTAACCCCTGTACCCAAATTGTTGACGAACAACATGGTGTTGATCACACCAACAAATACATTCATTGCAGATTGGGCTTTGGTGTGCCGTCTTGGATATGATGAAGAATTCACCAATATTTCCAATTCAGCTGTTCTACCTCTAACCAAACTCATCACAACAGCCACGAAAGCTTATATCTGGGTAAAACTCATTGTTCAAATCGATCAGGCTGTTCTGAGTGGTGGTCAAGAATTAGGTCGGTTCAAAGACGTTGTCGAAAAATATGAAGCCGATTTGATACAGTATGATGAAGATCTGAAGAAGGTGTCTGGCAGTCTTTTGTTCGATCCAGATGCCCACCGATATCTCCTCAGAGCATTATTGTAAGGGATGGGCTTTGTCATAAAACGTCGTCTTTGAGTTCGCCATGCGGAGGGTTTGATGTCAAGTGATGAGACAATCAGCGTTGATGTTCTTCTAGCTGAATATGCTGGGTATTTGTCTGTATCGCCTATTCCTCAGGACGATGCACAGAACGCTGTTTCTGTTATGGTCGATGTGTTTAACACATTGATTCTGTATCCAACCCCTGAAAACCTTGATGCGGTTTGGAATTTTTATGTTGCCCATGCTGAAGATATCGTCAATGAAGGCGTTGCTCTTCTTGGGATCGGCAACCTCAGTCCCACAGACCGTACCAAGTTCATGCTCATATATACTTTGTTTCGTCAAGCCACCGCGGGTTTGATGTGGCCAGAAGCGGCTGTTATGGCACGGCTTGCTTTAGACTCTCCGATCATCGTTGAGTATCTTCAAGAAAAAGCACCTTTTGCCAAACGATATGCGTTACCAATACAAATTGCAACGACTGGGTGGGTTGAGGATTATTTATCCACGAACTTTCTCTTGGGTACTGTCACAACCCTTGAGAACCTAACACTAAGCAATGACAGACACACCCTAATCTCTGATGGTGGTGTACCCATTGTTGGAGGCACAATTACCTCTAATGGGTTTATTCGTCTATTTGACGCAAATTCAGGAACGATTACCCTGCAAGGATCAATTGTTGCAGGTGGAACTTCAGGAATACCGGGGCCTGGCATTAACTCTGGCAACATCACATCGAATGGTTCTCTTGAACTTGTTCGATCTGATGGTGTCACCATAGAGGTCATAGGATCTGTGGTTGGAGAACAAGGTATTCAAGGCCAACAAGGTGTACAGGGTCCACAAGGAAACCCTGGGACTCCTGGTGCAACAGGGGCGGCAGGACCAACAGGTCCAACAGGACCAACGGGAGCGCCTGGTGCTAGTATCAACACAGGAACCGTTCTGAATACAGGATCACTTCAACTCATACGGTCAGACGGAACAACCGTTCATGTGGCCGGAACGGTTGTTGGTCTACCAGGAACACCAGGATCGACTGGACCTGGTATCAACTCTGGCACGATCGTTGCACCAGGTTCCTTACAACTGGTCCGCTCTGATAATGTTACGATCGGGGTTGTCGGTCTTGTTGTTGGACCACAAGGCAATCCGGGTGCCAGTATCAATGCCGGCACTGTTGATTCATCAGGATCATTACAACTTGTACGATCCGACGGTGTGACCATTGATGTTGTGGGAACTGTTGTTGGACCACAAGGTGCACCTGGTGATGGTGGAGGAGGCATTAATACAGAAACCATCATTGCGGGCGATACCATACAAGTCATACGACCAAATGGTACCATCATCGACGTCGGTGGTACGTACATCGTAGGCACCCAAGCTGTTACTGTGGAAATCATCGGTATACCCGGTAATATTACCACAGATGGTGGTCAAATCATCATACAAGGTGGTGACAACCCCCTATCGTCCTCGACGGCTGGAACGATCGTTGTTGAGGGGGGTGGTCCATTACGATCTGATCAGTTAGGCACCCTTACAGCCAGTGGTGGTAAACTGAAACTCACAGCTGGTGATGGTGTTTTCAATGGTGGGGATATTGATATCTCTGCTGGTAATATAACACTAGACGGCGCTCTGGGTCGTGGTGGTAGTGTCAACATCAATGCCGGAACGGCTACAAATGGTCATTCGGGCGATATTTCAATCGTTGGTGCTGACGTTGGTGGCACGATAGGGATCGCTGGTACTGTTTTTGTTCGCGCTGGTAGTGGTAGTGGACAAGGACATACAGGTGGTGATGTCTGGATCAGTGCAGGAACAGCACCCAACGGCGGTGGCATGATTGAGATCGCTGTTGGAACACCCGGTTCGCCTGGAGGAGCCACCCTTCAGATGATACCTGGTACTGTTACAGGTACAGATATCAATGGTGGTTCTGTCATCATAACAGCAAAAGCATCTCAAGGTGGCGGGACGGCACCGGATATCGTTATGATTTCGGAAGGGCCGAATGGCATCATCTATGCTGCCAGTCCTCTCCTTCTGTCACGCGATCCTGTGATCCCAACAGAAGCTTCAACCAAAAACTATGTTGATATGATAGCAAGACCGAACACCTCAGAGATCACAACAGGGGTGCTCGATTGTTCGATATCGAGTTTCTTTTCTGAAACGATTACAGGTGGTACAACGATGAGTATCATCAACTCACCACCTGTGTCTGCGACAACGGGTAGTTACATGATCACACTCGAGCTCACCAACGGCGGATCATCTCCACCAACTTGGCCATCGAATGTTCGTTGGGCAAATGGAACAGCACCCGTTTTTACTACAACAGGTGTTGACATCGTGACCTTTGTTACCTTCAATGGTGGGACAACTTGGTATGGATCCCTGTCAATCAAGAACGCAGCTTAACATTTAATTGAATGAGACGGTGAGAGCCTTTAAGGCTCTCACCTCTCCTCTATGATTTTGAGATCATGCCCTAACAACAGATCAATCCTGTTACAAACGAACACCAATCATCTTTGTTTACATTACATGAACCGAAATGATCGAGTCATGATGTAAAGAACAAGACAGATCCGTAGACTACTATTTGTTGGTTCGCGACGAGAGGTGCTGATCAGATCAATGAGATAAGCGACACTCTGCTTAACAGCCAGGATGTCTGTATCACTTGTTCGACTTGAACCATATATGTTTTTAACTTTGACATAAACAGCCACAGTGTTGGTTATATCAACACCATTGTGCATACAGTATCGATAGGTCTTTTGGATAAGGTTCGTCAGAAGAGCTCTTATTCCAACATAGAGGGGTAGACCATCATTGGTTTTGATAAGGTCCAATTGTTTTGTGTCTCTTTGAGTCTCAGCTATTTCCACAAGAGCTCTCAAGACAGACCGAAACATATTTGGCGATATCGCTTTGAATTGATCTGAAAGCTTGCGAACAAGCTCATCATCGATGAACAACCTTGCAGACATAACTTCAGTTTGAAGGTTGTAGATCATCGTGTCAAGGGTTCGTGTATTTTGAACCAACTCCATGCCATTTTCTGTTTCGATTGTTGATCGTCTCGAGGCGATGGAATCCCCACTCGATCTGGCTTCGTAATAGGCGGCCGTGATGTTTTTGACCTTATCACGGATGCGTGTCTGTAGGTCCTGGATGATGCGTAAGTACATCTCATCATCATTGGCATTTTCTAGGGCAGGACGATGGATACTGGATGCTGAGAGGAGATCATGACACCGTGCTTCGATTACAGCTTTCCAGGTGCCGTAGGTGACCAGATCGAACTTGCGTGATAGACCATTGACAGCAGCGAGCATAGTCTTCTCGACAGCACCATGAGAGAAGTAGTAATTCACGAGAGAGGTGAAAAATCGATAGTGTAAATACTTCGCTACAGCGATTTGGAACTGCTCTCGTTTGGTTTTATCAGAGATTTGACGATAGGCGAGATGAATCAACCACACAGAGAGGATGTTAAACGGATCTTTGCGTACGATATGATCTTGGTTAATGGAAGGTATCTTCTGTATCAATGTCTTTAAGTCTGATTCATCAACACCGATAATCGTGAAAAAAGCAGCACGATCTTCTGTGGTAAAGGCGATCGGATGTACACCCAAGGTCTGAGAGTTCAGAGCGATCGGATGTGTTCGTCTCAACTCCCATCCGATCACCATAGATTCGATTTCTGTAATCATTTTGTTAGTAAGCGTAATGTTTAACGAATCAAGTGACGTCCTGATGATCGTGCTCATGAGACACCCCTTATCGAATCAGATGAAGTATATGACGTAGTGTCTCATCGGCTCCGTAAGAACGCTTTTCTTGTTTTGCAAATTCTTGCGGTGTATACAAAGATGATCCGTAATCTTTTACATCCTGGTTAATGGTTGCAATACCGATTGGTTCAATCGAGATCGATGGATCAAGTTGACTTTGCAACAACATGATCTTTTGTCTGTAAGTGTTCTTAAGAACGGGTGATGCCGCCTCACTGATCAGACTTTCGAAATGTTTGATCTGACGTCTCAAAGCCAGCTGTTGATCGCGGTATATCGGATCGATCTCTGATCCATCAGCTGTTACGTTCCGAAGGATCGAACGTGCATCTATACCGTAATAAGGTAGGTTCTCTCCAAAGAAGATCAGCCAACAACAAAGAAGATAGGCGATGACCGTATCATCATGCCCGCCTTCTGTATGGTCGATCCGACCATTCACCACAGCCAATGCTGATAGTTCAGAACATAACGTCGTATCAAAAATACGAGTCGCGTTGAGAGTTGTTGCTTTTTTCAGAGTATTGCGATAAAGGAACCCACGCGTCTTTGTATCTGTTCTGAACCCAAGATATCGTTTGGTTGCCGTATCAATGATATCTGGTGAATCAAGAGCAATTGCTGCCATCTGTTCATCTTCGTTGCGTTTTTGTACAACTTGATTAAAGATGCGTCTAAAAGGATTGACGTGATTTTGTTGAAAGATCATTGTGACAACATCAATGATCGCACCACCGGTGCTATTACGTTCAGGAATGAATGTCACATTCGGATACATCATCAAGAACTCAGCAATGAACATCGCGAGTTTGATGGTATTGGATTCATTACACCGAAATGTGCAGGTGACACCCATATCTGCAACATCGATCATAACCAGTGTTGTGAAATCTTCACCGATGTTCTCTGAGCTGTCCATACCCAAGATGTAATGCCGTTGAAAGAACTCATTCGATCGACGGAAGCGTTCTGAGATGTACCACTTCACGACATAGTCACCGATAAGTTCTGTATGCTCAGGTTCTCTGCGATGATCGTTGATGATCTTGATAATTGCAGGATCAAGAACGGATGTATCCGATCCTGATGTCCACATGTTCAACAGTTCACGATCATTAACATCTTGGGATGCTTCACTGATCCTAACAGCATCCTCATACCATTTGCGATCTTTACCGAGCATCAAGTAAGAGAACGTGCCGTTGATCATACTGTTAGAAGAGTTGGCGTGCACAACCTCTTTGAGTTTTTCATTATTCTGTAGATCATAGAGACTTTCAGAGAATGGCATAGCCCGATTCACGATACCGAAGGTATACCGTCCCCGGATCGTATCGATCGGAGCTGCTGTTGTTGTTAACAAGTTCGCATGGGGTTGTCCACGAGACCGAGCGCTGTTCACGGCTGCGATCGTTGAAAGCATCATGACAGGATAGGTGATGTCGATGTTGGTGCAGAACCCTGGCTCATCGATATGGATCGGCGTTGAGGTCATACCACGACCAAGGTTATCAGCGCCTTGCTTATCCTTCTGAGCGATGGCTGTACGATAACGATTACCCAACATCGAATAGGACAATCCTTCGACGTTGTCTGTATCTTTAACAGTTGGATGATGGAGATATTTCGGTAGTGCATCACGCATCGTTTTAATGCGACCAACATTAGCTTGTACGAGAGCTGTATCTTTGGTATACAGAGACATCTCAAGGTTGTTGCCACCGATATAAATCGTCCAAACACCGATCCCGCACGCAATCACGGTCTTCCCAGTTTGGCGCGGCTGTATCGCTATATAGGAAATATTATTGAAAAAACACCAGAGCATGGCAAGCACACCACGATTGGCATTGATAGGGATCGGTGCACCACCAGAGGCAGGTATCCTTAAGACTTCCCGAAAGAAGTAGAATGGATTGAACTTACACTCTAGTGCAATCCGTAGACGCAATTCTTCACTCGGATCCGTGAGATTGTGGGGATCATAGGGTGCAAGATCCGCTTGATGAAGGGCTAGAGGAAAGGCATGGTTCATGATGCCAAGACGGCGTAGAACCATGGAAATACGGATGAAACTTTTATTGTTCGTCTCGTCGTGGATAACAGCGCGTTCACGCGCCCAGTCCTGTTGGAACAAAATCATGACGAACCTATCTCTATCGTTAATGACTTAGGCATTTTCATTCCTAAGTCTTCGATCTCACCACGTCGTGGTGAGACTTACTGGTTCAGCATCGATTTAACGACAATACGTCGTAATGTGCCAAACAAACTCATAAGATAGACGCCAGGAAGTTATGTCGTCATACTATGAACATAAATATACAAAGAGAGAACGGTGCCAGCCATGTTTCCTACATTGAATCAAAATATCTTGACGCTTCCACCCACAATGTTTGACTATCTCATCGAAAATCTTGCTGACACATCTGCCTCCCTTGCTAGACGTCAACGGATAACCAAAACACAAAGAGACATCACAGCATTAATTTCTGTGATTGAGATTTACGGCGCCTCACCATCACTTTTTGCCTTTGTTAACTATGATGGCGTTCTAGGTCGCGCTGTTGCCTCAGTTCCATCCGTTGAATCGTTGACTTCTGACCTTTCGATGCTTGATGTAGAACAGATCATTAAGGATCTCAAAAAGATTGATCTTACCATCGCATACGAGAAGTTCGATTTCGGAGCTCTTAAAGAAATCGTCACTGCCATAACGATCGTCAAAGCAGCGATCACTGCTTATACTGTTTTTAAAGAGTGGAAAGAAGATCGCGAGAATCATATCGCGACTGTCATCCCCTACTCGATCCTCTCACAACAACTCCATGCTGCACAATCAATTGGTCCTGTAGCTGAGAAGGCATCCTCCACTCTACCAAAAACCAAAGATGATTATACCAACTTCGTTAAACAAGTTGTGCAATCAGCATCATCTTTGTCAGCATTGGGTGTACATGTAAGTCTCGTTGATAATGCCATAGAGATCACAGTTGATGGATTACCGCAAGCACAGAAAGCCAATATCGAATCGCTTGGGTATCGTGGCAGTACAATAACGGACCTAGCCAATCAAGTTGCACAGGCATCCGACTATGCCACACATCATATCTCTTTCATGACCACAGGTCCTGATGAGAGTCACTTTAGCAGTGATGAAAACGAAAGACAATGGCAGATCAAAGCATGGACTGAAGTTGCTGACATCGTCGATACAGCAGCCAGGAGATTGTTACGATTGGTGAAGCTTACAGAGAGCACCATCAGAACGATATCTCCATTCTACAAACCGAGTTAAGGTGAATATTGATACAGGGATCAGTGGGCTACAGCCCACTGATCCCTTGGTGTTCGTCAATGCAAAGTCAGGATCGTATCAACCGGTGTTATACGAGACGGCTGCATGATCAATCCAGATGTCACTCTGACTGAATGCAACCGTGCATCAAGTTCTTGATTCCAGAAGGTGAGGAACTTGTTCAACGCCGGATAACCTGGCGGGAGATCGATATTTTGCCAGATGAAGGATTGTAGAAGATGAGGATAGTCTGGAAGATGATAGAGGATCTCGGCTGTGGTTAACCGATAGTCGTTCATCTGTTTTCTTAGAGTCATTTTCACGACTCCTTCGGATCTACTGTGGACGAAGTTCTCTGGCCGTCTTGAAGATGATCGCGTTATCTTCGATGATAGACTCCACTTCAGATTCGCTGAGCATACCAGCATCGACAGCGCGTGCATAAAGACGCTGAAGATAAGGACGCAAAATCTTCTCGTTACGACGGACATCTTCAGGGATGCAATTTGAGAAAATAACCGCTCCCATATCCTCTATCACGATGTCATCACAGACAAGCATGTAAAGAGGTGTTTCGATCATGTGATCAACGATGAACACCTTCTTTGCTCGACACAAACTGTCAAGAGCCTGCAGACCTTGTATGATCCCAGGCATGAAAAAAGTGCGACCTGTTTGATGGATATGAATGACATCATCTTTCGTCAGAGACATCAGCCATTCCGTAAAGGAACAAAGATTTGTTCCCCACCAATGTGTGGTGAGATCACCGGTATGAAAATAAACGTGATACACGCCATTCTTGCGATCAATGATCGTTGTCTCAACCGGTGGAGCATCGTTCGATACTGGTGTTGGCGACGGATTCCCACTCACAGGTTGATTGAGGGATTCGTTTGCAACACCACTCTTTTCGAAATCAGCAAAATAGTTGATCACACCGAGAGGT
>Ga0209698_10001608_pt1 | contig 25996 bp, 24 predicted proteins | sample LitLauG_LLR_2012_FD_187203 | JGI IMG/M metagenome (GOLD analysis project Ga0209698, IMG submission 187203) | Freshwater sediment microbial communities from Pennsylvania, USA - Little Laurel Run_MetaG_LLR_2012 (SPAdes) (version 2) | ecosystem: Environmental > Aquatic > Freshwater > Creek >... | reverse complement strand
CACTTTGAACGGCTCCGTCGCCGGGGGTGAACCTTTGCGGAAGGTGTTGTCGGGACCAATCAAATTCGCCGCGACTTGCGAGTTCTCTACCTGCACGGGAATAATCTGCCCGCCTTCAACTGCGCCCGAAGCCGCTGTAGGATCGTCGGTGTAAAAAGAGAATGTGCCGTAGGTGCCGCGAAGGTCGGGCGTCCCCATGCCTGAGAGGGTCTGTCCCTTGGCGGGCACAGGCGGAAAATTCGACGGCATCCGAAAGATGCTGTTGGGCACACCGTGCTGGTCGAGAATCTGCCAGAAGGCAGTTCCCTGCCGCAGCTGCTCGGCGGTGCCGCCGCCAAGAGGAATGACCCAGCTGCCCAGATGGATCGCATGCTTCGGGCCCTCGACGCGCGACGCCGAGAAGTACAGCTCCATCGTCTTGGGATCGCGGTGAATGAAATCGAAGATGCCATGTCCGCCGGCGTTCATTCCCGTAATCAGGTTCGACCAGGCGACGGGGCTCTGCGGAGGAATGCTGGTCGTGAGCTGGCGAAATGAACCCTGCTCGGCGAGCCTGGCGAAGTTTGGCATCTTGCTATCGCGCATGAATTGCCTAAGGAGCTGCGGGTCCATGCCGTCGATGCCGAGGATGATCAGCTTGTGGCTCGACTGCGAATTGCCGCTCGAGCGCTGACAGGAAAGCGTCGCGCCGAACGCGGCAAGAACCAGCAAACCGGCACTGACCCAGACGACCTTCTTCAGAAGCTCGCTCCCTTCGCCGCGCGGAATTGCCTTGAAACACGCCTGCACTCCGGGAGTTTGGGCAGGCTCAAGCCAGGCTGCTGCAAAATTAGGATACGCAAGGATTTAAGTAGAGCATGATTCTGGTCTTTGGCGGAGGGGGATGTCAAGTGAGGGGGAGGGGATCTCACGAGGTTTGGATTGGCGCTGAGATCGTGATTTTGCCGACAGCTATGTGGCGGCGAGGTCTATCCTGATTGTCACTTCTGTTGGTTAGGCGTCAGCTCGTATTGATAATCGCTCCAAACTGATGGAGCAAGTTCCGAGAAACTGCATCCGCGTAGCAGGGCGGTCAGACATTTAAGATTCACATCGAAAACACGGGCGGTCGGGATACCCGCGATGTGTACGAGTTGCACCCGGAGGATTTCCATTGGTCCTCCCGTAACGTGAGGGCGGCCGACAGAATAGATTTTGTCGCTATACACCGGGCGAGCGTCGGACACGACCTCATACTCCAACGGGATCAAACCGTCGTACCCACCCGACTTTCCGCTTTTCATGCCCCCTACGGACGTCCGAGATCTCTCCAACTTGCCATCGACAATTTCGAACCTCGCATAGACTCCCCAGGGCCGAATTCCAGCGTATGTCATAGCAGTCAGCAGTCGCATTTCGAGTGGATTGCTCAGAGTAACCGTCAGCGCCGATGGTCGTATCCAGATCTCAAAAACGCACTCTCTGCTCGTGCACTCGGGCTTCGACCAAACACGGGGAATTTGCACTTGTCCTTGGGAATCGTGAAGCGGGAGTCCGAAAGTGGGGAAAGATGGTGGAAATCCTTGGATCGCGGTACCGCCATGACTCAACGCAAAGTCGCGCACTTCTGCAAAGTCGGCTGATGCGAATGAAAACGCTCTGAGATCCGTGAACAATGACTCCGCTTTTCGCCTCTGGCAGAGCGAGTTGAAGTACAACCAGAGCCAAAAGCACGAAATGACGAAGAAGGCCACTAAGAGAATGCGCGGAGCAGAGCGAAATCGACGTGAGACAAGCATTGCTTGCGCCATCGCACCTACTGTATTAGACAATCGAAGAAAGTCCCAGGTTCCTATCCTTGCCAGTTGGCGAAATCAGGCTTTCACTCATTGACCCGATTCCCATGTACACGGTGCAACCTTCATCTGCCTTCAGCTTCACTGCCTGACCCTCTCCCACGTAATCTGGTAGCGGCGATGCTCGCCGCCGGGAGGAGTCTCCTCGCTCGAGAGCATCAGCCGATCGCCGTCGAACCGAAAGTCGCGGCTCTGATCGGTTCCGAGGTAGTGAGGCCACGAGCCCACCTCGGGCCGATGGATCACTCGACTCTCTTTCTCCCGTACTTCGTAACCGCCGCAATAAGCGAAGAAAGCGTCGAAGGAGCGCAACCTCTCTGCGTCGGTCGGTTTTTCCGGGTTAGCCCAGCGCGGATGGTTGGCATTGGAGAGCGATACGCACATGTGGCCCGTCGTGTCGTACATGAGGTAGCCCTTCGGATTGGGGCCGTACTCGGAGAAGGGTTCGAACGTGCCATCGGGCCGGAAGGTTCCGGCAGACACCAGCCTCCAGGTACCGATCAGGCGCTCGCGCGCACTCGGTTCTGGATGCGCCGTAGTCGTCTTGGTGCCGTTCTGCGCAAAGGTTGTGATGCTCGCGCCAAGTGAGCCAAGTAAGAGGAAGAACAGCAGAGGAGTTTTCATAGGCTTTCGTTTGCCTCGAGGTTCAATTGAGGTCATATCTCTCCATACCTGGAGCTGATTCCTTCCCCTTCATTCCCGATAAAGCCACGCCCCCACTACTGCCGCGATAATGATGGCAGGAAGGGATGCCGCCATCGGTGGAAGAACGGCGCTGGAGGCGACGAATCCGAAAGAGCCCCAGGTGGCATCTACGAGGCTGGTTATGATCCACCAAGAAAATCCGGTCAGCACGGCGGTCTTCAGCCCCGGACCGTAACGCGGGCGGATGGCCGCATAGAGCCACATGGCCCAGATGCCCATCACAAGGTTCAGGACAAAGAGAAACGCGACTAAACTACCACCAGGTGCGGACAATCTCCCACCGGGCACAGCGGCCACGAAGTCTCTTGCTACGAAAGCGGTGATAACGGACGAGAGCGCGGTCCAAGTGAGGCCGGCCGCGATACCGCAAAGGACAACCCTCCCCCAATTGATTTTTCCCATTACGCCCTCTAGCGTCACTCAAACGACAGCGGTTTAATCTGGAGTTGTTGATTGTAGCCTTCCTGGCATCACTCAGACTGGTGAGCTCAATCACAGATTTTCCACGGTTGCGCGGATAATCTACGCCCCCTGTGGGCACCGACTTTCACAAGAATATGCCATTAGTGTTTCTTGGCTCCCTTCTGCTGCTGGCGGCCATGCCCAGCTCCGCTGCCGAACACCCGGGCATTCTCCACAAGGATGACAATTGTTCCTCCTGCCACGCGGCGAAGACCCGGGGAAAGTCCGTGCATTCCGCGATGACGATTTCGTGCACCGTCTGCCATCTGGCGGAAACCCAAGGCGACATGACTATTTTGACTCTGGCTGCGCCGAAGGGAGAGATCTGCTTCGCCTGCCACCAGAAATCCACGGCATTACAGCAGCACTCGCCGGTCGTGAAAGGACAATGCGCGGACTGTCACGACGCCCACAGCAGTGGCCATCGCCTGCTGCTGCGAGCGCAAGCCGATGCCCGTCATCCGTAGCTTCGGTGAAGCCCAACCTTCATTGCAGATCGCTCAAATCACAGTGGCCGAATCTGCATTTTGCTTGTAGCCTTGTAAGTGAGGTTGCTTATGCAGGAACAGGAAAAAGTGGGTAAAGCCCGGATGATCGGATACGCGCTTGGCGCCGTCGTATTCATCGCTGTCGTGGCGTGGCGATTGGTTGCCCGATAGATCGGCCACGCCGTTCCCGAAATTGTGCAAGCACCACCTGGGTCAGCCCCCGCCCTTTCAGGCCGATGCCGCCAGGCATTAGACTTCTCTCCTATGCTTCGTCGGGCACTTTATGCCGGTTTTTTCGGCTTCCTGATTTCGATCTTTCTGTCAGTCCATTGTTCCGCGGCAACGAAACCTAACATCCTCCTGATTACTCTCGACTCGACGCGAGCCGACCGCATGGGATTCCTCGGCGCTCACGACAAACTCACTCCTAGTCTCGATGCATTGGCCCGGCAAAGCATCGTCTTTGACCGCGCTTACGCGCAAGCGCCGGGCACCGTGGTCTCGCACGCGACGATCCTCTCCGGAACTTATCCGCAGACGCATCACGCCAGCGAACTGGGATCTCCGCTCGCAGCAACACTTCCCCTCCTGCCTGACTTGCTCCACTCTCAGGGTTACCGTACAGCGGCATTCGTTGGCTCCATCCAGCTTGATCCGCGCGAGGGTCTTGCTCCCGGCTTTGATCGCGGATTCGACGCCTACGATGCCGGCTTCCGCCAGAGTCCGGCGAATGACTCGCCGCAGGGCGCCCATGCTTCGCAGAACGACAAGAATGCCACTGCAAGCAAGCGCAGCGGCGACCAGGTCATCGCCCGCGCCATTAAATGGCTGGCTGGCAGCAAGCAGCCCTTCTTTCTGTGGGTGAATCTCTCCGACCCACAGGCGCCGTACGCTACCTCCTACGATCACGCCATCGCCGCAGCCGATGCTGCTCTGGGAAAACTCCTGACTTCGCTGCATACACAGAAGCTCTTCGACGACGCGATCATCGTGGTTGCCGCCGATCACGGTGAGAGCCTCGGCGCACACGGCGAAGACACGCATGGCATCTTCTTATATGACGAGACCATCCACGTACCTCTGCTGGTCAAGCTGGCACAGAACCAGATGGCCGGAAAGAGAGTGGTGGGCCGTGTCCGCCTGTTGGACGTAGCGCCCACCGTCCTTGAAGCCGCTGCCGTTCCTGTCCTATCGCAGATGCAGGGTCAGTCTCTGTTGCGCGTTGCCAAGTCGAACTCCGACTCTGACCAGCCTGCTTACTCCCGGAGCGACTTCCCACAGCAGGCGTTTGGTTGGAGCGCGCTCGAATCGTGGCGTGTGGGCAAATATCTCTACATCCGCGCGCCGAAACCTGAACTCTACGATCTCTCAGCTGATCCCAGCGCCACTCGCAACCTGGCGCAGACGTCGAAAGCCACGCTCGAAACCATCGCCGCACAACTATCAAGCTTCGACGGTCATTTCGGCAGTGGAGCGGGCAAGTCCCCCGACACCGGACTCACGTCCAGCGAGATGCAGAAGCTGGCTTCGCTGGGGTACGTCGGCCTTCAGAAATCGAGTTCTGCCGGAAATGCGACGGTCCAGGGTACGGACCCGAAAGATACGATCGCGACTGCAGACAGGACTCTTGCCGCCATGCTTACACTCCAAGAAGGAAAACCGGACAAGGCCATACCCGTCTTTCGACAGGTGCTCACTGCACAGCCCGATACCTACCTCGCACAATATGGACTCGGTGTGGCGTTGGCACACGAGCAGCAATATCCCGAGGCTATCGAGCACCTGCATAAGGCGATCGAATTACAGCCTGACTCCGCCTGGGCGCACTATGAGATGGGATTGAGCTTGCTTAAGACGAAGGACTTCAAAACCGCTGCCGTTCATTTGGAGATTGCTTCCAGCCGCTTGCCTGAGTCCGCGGCGGCGCACTCCGCGCTGGCGGACGCCTACGATCACCTGAACCGCGGGGAAGATGCGAACCGCGAGCGCGCGAAGGCCGCCCAGCCCGCGGCGAAGCCCTGAGCCTTGAGCTAGTACAAAAACACTAGAGCCATGCTGCGGGAGCCGCGATAGCATAACCGTCTTTGCCGGGGCCTCAAGCTCAAACATGAAGCTCAAACTCATCTGGAAGCCGATCGTTGTCGTGCTTGTGATCGCGTACTTCGGCTTTGCTGGCTTCATCTGGTGGGCGATGCACCAGCCGCCCGAGAGGTTTGCCCACGTCATGGCGCGGATGCCCGGTATTGCGTATCCCATGGTGCCGTTTGAGACGATGTGGACCCGCGCCCGAGCCGGCACCCTGAAGCCGGGCGATCTCGCGCCCGACTTCTCACTTCTTAAACTCGACAAAAGCGAAACCTTACAGCTCTCTTCGCTGGCATCCCGCCAGCCCGTCGTTCTCATTTTCGGAAGCTACACCTGACCGCCCTTCCGGCGGGAGGTCCCTGCCCTCAACCAAATCCACGACCAGTACGGGAACCAGGTCACGTTCCTGATCGTCTACATCCTGGAGGCCCACCCTACGGACGTGTGGCAAACCGAGAACAACGTGAAAGCCAAGGTCCTGTTTGCCAGCCCGCGCGATGAAGAAGAGCGCGCCTTCGTTGCCGGAGCTTGCGTCCGCAAGCTGGGTATCAAGATCCCGGCGGTGCTCGACGAGTTCGGCAACTCAACCGAAGCAGCTTACACAGGATGGCCGGAGCGGCTCTATCTGATCGATACGCACCAGCGAGTGGTCTACAAAAGCAAGCCCGGTCCCTTCGGCTTCAGGCCCGATGAACTCAAGGCTGCCCTGGCAAAGTTCGTCGTCACCAAGACGGCGGAAGACGGCCGGGACTCTCGGCATTAGACCGCCCTCAGGGTCTGCATAATTCTTCGCCGCTCAGTTTCAGCCTGCGCTTCTCACGCACTCCATACTGCCGATTTTGGGGCACATCACCAGCCCTGGTGATCGCTGTCACTGCGGAGACGTGCGCACGAAACGAATAATCCGCTCCAATCGGCCACGTTTTCATATTTCTCCCGGAAGAGAGGGTGGCGCAATGGACAACTCACCCCGCAGGCCCACGACCTACGAAGTTCTCGAACAACATGGTGTCGATCGCAGAAAGTTTCTGAAGTTCTGCACTGCAGTTTCGGCTGCGCTTGGCCTCGAGGCCACCATGATTCCCCAGATCGTCCACGCCATGGAAAACAAGCCGCGCATTCCCGTGCTGTGGCTGCACGGCCTGGAATGTACGTGCTGCAGCGAGTCGTTCATTCGCTCGTCTCATCCCATCGCGCAGGACATCATCCTGAACATGATCTCGCTGGACTACGACGATACCCTGCAGGCTGCCGCAGGTTTCCAGGTCGAAGAGATCCGAAAGCGGATCATGAAGGAATACAAGGGCGAGTATCTGCTAGCCGTCGAAGGCAACGCCCCCACCAACGATGGTGGCGTCTACTGCACAATTGGGGGCGAAACGTTTCTCAGCATTCTTCAGGAAACGGCCGCAGACGCCAAGGCGATCGTGGCCTGGGGATCGTGCGCGTCCAACGGCTGCGTGCAGGCTGCACATCCGAATCCCACGGGCGCCAAGCCGGTCCATGCCCTACTTCCCGGAAAGACCATCATCAATGTGCCTGGGTGCCCGCCGATCGCGGAAGTCATGACGGGGGTGCTCACCTACATCTTGACTTTCGGCCAGCTGCCGGAACTCGACCGTGTAGGCCGGCCCAAGATGTTCTATGGCCAGCGTATTCACGACAAGTGTTACCGCAGACCGTTTTTCGACGCAGGGCAGTTCGTCGAATCCTGGGACGATGATGGCACCCGCAAAGGCTGGTGCCTTTACAAGATGGGCTGTCGCGGGCCGAGCACGTACAACTCCTGCTCCACCTTCAAATGGAATAACGGCGTTTCCTTCCCCATTGGCTCCGGCCACGGCTGCATCGGATGCAGCGAAGCCAACTTCTGGGACAACGGCCCGTTCTACCAGAGGCTGTCCAGTATCCCGGTTCCGGGAATTGAGTCGACTCCTGACACAGTGGGTGCAACGCTGGCCGGAGCTGCCCTGATCGGCGTCGGCGCACATTTCGTTTCCAGTGTAGCGCGTCGCTTTGGCCAAAAGAGTGACGGTGAGAATCCCGGCACGCACACCGAGAAAGATGAGAGGTAAGGCATGGCAAACCGAGTGGTTGTCGATCCTGTAACTCGCATTGAAGGCCACCTCCGCGTCGAAGCCATTCTCGACGACCGCAACGTGATCCACGATGCGATCTCTTCCGGCACCATGTGGCGCGGTCTCGAAGTCATCCTGCAGGGACGTGATCCGCGCGATGCCTGGGCCTTCACCGAACGCATCTGCGGTGTGTGCACCACGGTCCACGCGCTGGCATCAGTTCGCTGTGTGGAAAATGCGTTAGGCATCCAGGTTCCACCCAACGCCGACATCATCCGCAACATCATGTTCCTCACCCAGATGGTGCAGGATCACGTCATTCACTTCTACCACCTGCACGCGCTCGACTGGGTCGATGTTGTTTCAGCCTTGAAGGCCGATCCTGCGGCCACTGCGGCACTAGCGCAGAAGGTGTCGCCATCCTGGCCTTATGCCAGCACGGGCTACTTCAAGGACACCGCCGGCACGCTCAAGAAATTCGCCGACTCCGGCCAGCTCGGCATTTTCCAGAACGCGTACTGGGGCCATCCCGCGTACAAGCTTCCTCCGGAAGCCAACCTGATGGCGGTCGCTCACTACCTGGAAGCTCTGAAGTGGCAAAAAGAAATCGTCAAGATACACACCATTTTCGGCGGGAAGAACCCTCATCCCAACTACATCGTGGGCGGCATGGCGTCGGCGATCTCCATGCAGAGTGACAACGCCATCAACATGGAGCGCCTCAACTATGTGCGCGGGCTGATCCAGGAAGCGACCACCATCGTAGAAAACCTGTACATTCCCGACCTGCTGGCCGTCGCGTCTTTCTATCCCGAGTGGACCCACATCGGCGGCGGCCTTGGCAGTTACATGGCGTACGGCGACATTCCTCAGCATGGGATCGGCGATCCCGGCCAGTTCCGCTTCCCGCGCGGCGTTGTGCTCAACAAGAACCTGAACGAAGTGCTTCCTCTCGACCTTGCCGACATGGGCCAGATCAAGGAGGAGGTCGCTCACTCCTGGTATGAGTATCCGGACGGCAAGGACGCTCTGCATCCCTGGGAAGGCGTGACCAACGCCAAGTACACCGGCCCTAAGCCTCCTTACAAACAGCTCGACGAAAACGCCCACTACTCCTGGCTCAAGGCACCTCGCTGGAAAGGCAATGCAGTGGAGGTGGGCCCGCTGGCACGCATGATTATGGGGTATGCCACCGGGAAGACGGAGTTCAAGGACGTAGTGAACGATGCTCTGGGCGCTCTCAAAGTCCCGGCCACGGCCCTGTTTTCGACACTCGGACGCACTGCGGCGCGGGGACTCGAAACCCGGCTCGCCGTCCGCTGGCTCATGGAAGAGTACGACCATCTCATCGCCAACCTCAAAGCCGGCGACTCCTCCACTGCCGACACTTCGCGCTGGGATCCTTCCACCTGGCCGGCGGAAGCGAAGGGCTTCGGGTTCACAGAAGCGCCGCGCGGAGCCCTCGGCCACTGGATCCAGATCAAGGATACGAAGATCGCGAACTACCAGATCGTGGTTCCGTCTACGTGGAACGCATCTCCGAAAGACGGTAAGGGCCAGCACGGAGCGTATGAGGCGGCGTTGCTAGAAACTCCTATGGCCGACCCGAAACGTCCCGTGGAAATTCTTCGCACCATTCATTCGTTCGATCCTTGCCTCGCATGCGCGTCGCACGTGATTGGGCCGGATGGTCACAAGCTTGCCGAAGTGATCGTCCGGTAGGAGGCGATATGGCTACGACTACACCCGGTTTCGAGGCAAAGGACTTCGCGCAGAATCCTGACAATTTCTTCCGGCGCGAGTACGTATGGGAAGTGCCGGTGCGCATCACCCACTGGGTGAACGCCGCCTGTCTGCTCGTGCTTTTCCTGACCGGCCTTTATATCTCGCACCCGATACTAGCTCCCAGCGGAGAAGCCTACCGTCACTTCGTGATGGGTCGCGTGCGGCAGATTCACTTCATCGCGGCCATGACTTTTGTGGTCAGCTTTATGCTCCGCATTTACTGGTTCTGGCTGGGAAACAACTACTCCCGCTCGGGATTTCCGTTCGTCTGGCGGGTAAGCTGGTGGCGCGATCTGTTTCGCCAGGCCGCGGATTATCTGAAGCTGGAGCGCGGTCACGTCCACCTGGGCCACAATTCCATGGGCGGTCTCGCCTACACGCTGTTTGTCGTGGCTTTGGGCTGGGCTCAGATTTTTACCGGATGTGCTCTTTACTCTGAAACGAATCCCGACGGGTTCTTCGGCCGCGTGTTCGGCTGGGTGATTCCCTTCCTGGGCGGATCTTTTCAGACACGCATGTGGCACCACACCTTCGCCTGGGGATTTGTCGTTTTCGCCATTCTTCACGTGTACATCATTCTCTACGACTCCACTCAATACGGGAATGGACTGATCACCTCGATCATCTCGGGCTACAAGTTCTACAAACGCGGAGACATGAAGGATGACCGCTGGCTCAGCTAGTTCCCCCAATCCGCCCGTAGCCCCGATTCTTGTCCTCGGACTGGGGAACATGCTGCTGGGTGACGACGGCGTCGGTCCCGCTCTCGTGGAAAGGCTGGCGGAGGAGTATGCGGATCTGCAGGCCGGCGCCGCGGACGAGCTTGCCGCCGATATGTTGAAGGCATCGACTTCTCAGATCGAGTTCCTCGACGGCGGCACCCAGGGCTTGGCCTTGCTCGGACAACTTGCCCACCGCCAGGCTCTCGTAATCATCGACGCTCTCGACACGGGACAATCACCCGGAACGGTCTCCGTTCTTGAGGGCCGGCAGGTGATGACCATGAGCTGTGAGCGCTCCTCCTCGGCGCATGAGAGTAACGCGACTGAACTGCTTGCGGTCGCTGCGCTTCTTGGCGACCTGCCGGAAACGTTCTACTTAATCGGCGTTCAACCTGCCGTGGTGAAGACATCCATCGGTTTATCGGTCGAGGTTCAGCGATCTCTCGATGGCGCAGTACAAAAAGCCCGCGACCTTATAGATCCCCTGCTTATGGAGTTTACTCAGGCACTGAGCGCCTGAACGGAGTCCACTATGTGCCTTGCGATTCCTGGCAAGCTGATGAACCGATCTGAGATTGCCGGCGTGACTTTCGGACAAGTTGTGTTCGGCGGAATCAAGCGCGAGGTCTGCCTGGACTTCGTTCCTGAAGCTGGCGTCGGAGACTATGTTCTGGTGCACGTCGGATTTGCTATCACCCGCATCGACGAACAGGAAGCGCAACGCACCTACGAGATTCTCGAACAGATGGGCGTCTTGCAGGAAGAAATCTCTGCCATGAAGAACGCCGACGGCGTCGCAGAGGCCTAATCCGCGCCAAAGCGCCACCAAGTCTGGTCCCAGCGGAGGGCGAAGGTCTCGCGTCTCGCACTCAGTTCCCCGCGGACACTTGGTATTGCTCAATCTTTCCGTCGGGCATGTCGCGCTCGGTCACGGTAATCGACTTCTGCGAAAACTGCACCCGGTAAGCCCGAAAACTCATACCTCCACGCTCGCGGTGGACGGTTTGCGTGAACGTTTGCGGAGTCCCGAGAGGTCCTAAACTGGCTGCGAAATCGGCCACCGCCTGCTCCGAAAAATAGCTGTTGGCATTATCCGTAAACAAAGACCGCTCCAGAGTTCCACGTTGCAGACCTTCGAAGATCCTGCGTGCCCGTTCCTGGCGTGAACCGGTCAACTCCGCATCGTTCTCGAAGAACAGGGGTGCGATCGCCTTCGCGATCGCTGAGGATGCAGCGGCCGCATCCTGGTTGGTAAGCACCACGATCGCAGCTCGATCATCGGGAAAGATTGCGTTGTCCGCCGTGAAACCGGACACCTCGCCACCGTGCTCGAGCATGCGATGGCCGCTTTCGTTTTGCACGCCAATTCCCAGGCCGTATCGAGTACCGACTCCATTTTTCAACAGAACGTCGGTTTCCATCTCGCGATAGGACGCAGGCTTCATCAGACGCTGCTCGATGATCGAGATGTCCCACTTCGCCAGATCCTCGGCCGGCATCGCCAGTTCACCGGCGGCAAACAGCCATCCCTTCCCTTCTTTCGGGGCGATACGCGGTGGGCCGAGCGCATAGCGCAGGTATCCCACGGGATCCGTTTCCGCCAGACGATCCTGGTCGATGTTGATCACACTGCGCATCCCCAGGGGCTCGAAGATGTTTTTGCTCAGAAACTTCAAAAGCGGCATGCAGCTGGTTTTTTCAATAATCAGGCCGGCGATCACGAAGTTCGTGTTGCTGTATTGCCACTGCGTACCCGGGTCAAAGTCGAGCGGCTTGCGCGCCCACAGGTCGAGGATCTTGTTGGCCGTGACGGTTTGCGTCATGAAGGGCGGGACGTAGTCCTGCGGCCAGTAATCCTGGTAACCGGAGGTGTGCGACAAGAGCTGACGTATGGTGACTTCGTTTCCCCGCGTCAGGTCCGGCACATAGCGCGATACGGGATCATCCAAGGCCAACTTTCCCTGCTCGGCCAACATGAGGATCGCCGCAGCGGTAAATTGCTTGCTGATCGAACCAACGCTGTACCGCATCGCGGGCCGCGCTGGAGTCTTCGGCTCGAGTCGAGCATCGCCGTAGGCCTGCAGGTAGGCAATCTTGCCATCCTTCACGACGGCGATGGATGCGCTCGGGACACCGGTGTCTGCGAGAGCTTTCGTCGCGGCGCGGTCGATCTTCTCGCGCAACTCCGGTGTTAGCGTGGATTGCCCGAAGGTCAGCCCGACGGTAAACGCCAGACAACCGAATCTGAGAACGACTGACGCAATGAACTTAAGATTGACCATTGGATTTGGGTCCTCTCGAATTTAAGACCTCTTAATCACCTTCGCTAGCGACGACGGTGCCCCGCTGCACCAGGCTATTGTGACGGCTGTAGCCGAAGTAAATGAACATGCCGATGGTCAGCCACACAACCAATCGAATCCAGGTTATGCCCGTCAGGCTCACCATCATGGCCAACGAAATCGCGATGCCCAGGATTGGGACCAAAGGCACCAGCGGCGTGCGGAACGGTCGTGGAAGTTCGGGGCTGCGGCGACGGAGGACCCATACTCCTGCGCAAACGATCACGAATGCGAGGAGAGTCCCGATACTCACCATTTCGTCGAGGACGTTAATCGGCAACGACGCGGCGAGCACGGCGACGAAGATTCCAACCGTCAGGGTGGAGATCCAGGGAGTCCGAAAGCGCGGATGTATAGCGCTGAACCAGCCGGGTAACAAACGATCCCGCGACATGGAGAAAAACACGCGCGACTGCCCAAGCAGCATGACCACAATCGTGCTGGTCAGGCCCATGAGCGCACCGATTTTTACCAGGAGGCTCCCCCAGCGCACGCCGGTCAAGTCGATGCCGATCGCGAGCGGGTCCGGCACGTTCAAGTTCGTATAGTTCACCAGGCCGGTGAGCACGCCGGCAACCAGGATGTAGAGGATAGTGCAGATTACCAGTGAACCAAGAATCCCGATGGGCATATCCCTCTCCGGGTTTTTGGCTTCCTGGGCGGCTGTGGATACGGCGTCGAAGCCGATATATGCGAAGAAAATTATTCCGGCGGCACGGAAGATTCCCGACACGCCAAACTGACCGAAGCCTTCGTTTGCTGGAATAAACGGATGCCAGTTGGACGCCATCAGTTCCCGATGTCCAAGCAGAAAGGAACCGCCAATAGCCAGGAAAATGAGAAGGACACAAACCTTGATGACTACGATCCCGGTATTGAAATTTGCCGATTCTTTGACCCCGATCACGAGTACGACGGTGCACCCGACAATGGCCAGAAAGCCGAACAGATTAAAAACACCGTTGGCGTGGGGCAGCGTTGCGGGATCGATTCCCATGAGTTGCAGCTTGGGGACGATCTTGGTGACGTTCTCCCAATGGTTGTTGTAGAAGACAAAGTTGTCCCAGTGCGTGCCCGCGAGCGAGGCTGGCAGCTTGATTCCGAAATCGCCGAGCAGACTGATGAAGTATCCGCTCCATCCCGAAGCCACGGTGGCCGCTCCGAAGGCATACTCCAGCACCAGATCCCAGCCGATGATCCAGGCGAATATCTCCCCCAGCGTGGCGTAGCCATACGTGTAAGCGGACCCCGCCACCGGAATCATGGAGGAGAATTCGGCATAGCACAGGCCGGCAAAGACACAGCCGATTGCGGCGAAGATGAAGGAAAGCACCACCGCAGGCCCGGCATGCATGGCCGTCGCCGTCCCCGTGATGACAAAGATTCCGGTGCCTATGATCGCGCCGATCCCCAGCGCAATCAGGTTGCCGGGACCTAAGGCGCGCCTCAGACTGTGTTCTCCGGTTTCGTGCGCTTCGCCAAGGATGGTTTTAATGGGCTTGGTTGCCAGCAGATTGGCCATTCGCCTCTCCTCGATTCCGGTTCGCGGAACCTTCCTTATAAACCCTCGCTCGGGTCAACATAGTACCTGCAAACTCCCCGCCGTCGAAGCCCCCGCAACCCCTTCGTCGAGTGGAATTTGCCGTCAGGGCTGACGGGCACCGGTCCGATGAGCTGGTTTACCAGTACAACCATTAGCATTAGGCTAGCAACTAAATTATTAGTTACTTTTCTCGGGCCCGCGCGTCTAAGGAAATTGACGAGGAGATTAGAGTTGCCCCCAAAGCAATCCGCAACCTTGACGGAAGCTGAGCTGCGCATCATGGACGTGCTTTGGCAGCGGGGCTCCGGAACCGTACAGCAGCTCCTCGATGCGCTGCCTGCCAAGCCCGCACTGGCCTATAACTCCGTCCTGACCACCATCCGAATCCTCGAAAAAAAGGGATACGTTCAGCACATAAAGGATGGCCGGGCCCACGTGTACGCGCCGCTGGTAGAGAAACAGGACGCAACGCGCTCGGAAATTCGGCACCTGGTGAACCGTTTCTTTAAAGATTCGCACGAACAGCTTGTGCTCAATATCCTGGAAGAACGCGGCTTAGAGCGGGAGGAACTTGACCGCTTGAAAGAGATGCTCGACCGGAGCGGCCGCAAATGATTTTCTCCGACTTCCAGATTCTGGCCCAAATGGGCGTTGAGCGCGTGGTCAATTCTTTGCCCGCAGGACTGCTTATTGCTGGGTTCGTCTGGCTATTGCTGCGGATCACGGGCAAGCACGGTTCCGGGACGCGGTTTGCGGTCTGGTTCCTGGCGCTGCTGGCAATCGCGGCCCTCCCTTTCGCGCCCGGCCTCCCTGCCGCGCGGAGCTTAACCGCCGATATCCATCCCCAAGTAATTCTTCCCGCCGCTTGGGCTCAGGCGATTTTCGCCTTCTGGGCCCTGATCGCAATCGCGGCGATGACCCGCGTTGCTGTTGGACTTTGGAAGCTGCGCCGCATCCGTAGCAAGGCCATCCCGATCCCCGCTTCCGATCTCCCGCTGGTACTGGGTGAAGTCTTTGAGCAGCCGGGTACGACCCGTACCGTCGCGGTCTGCGCCTCGCCGGACGTATCGGTACCAACCGCGGTCGGATTCTTCAAGCCCCTGGTCCTCATTCCCAAGTGGGCGTTGCAGGATCTATCGCCGGAAGAGCTCAAAGTTGTCCTATTGCACGAACTCGCGCACCTGCGGCGCTGGGACGACTGGACCAACCTGGCTCAGAAACTGATTCGCACTGTCTTTTTCTTTCACCCTGCCGTGTGGTGGATTGAAAAACGGCTCTCGCTCGAACGTGAGATGGCTTGTGACGATGTCGTGCTTTCCGCGACCAAGAATCCTCGTGCCTACGCCGAGTGCCTGGTCGCACTTGCCGAGAGGAGCTTCGTGCGCCGTGGACTGGCATTGGCGCAGGCGGTCCTGGGCCGCGCGAAAGATACTTCCCTTCGCCTGGCCTATATCCTCGATGGGAAGCGTAACGGCACCACTCGGATGTTTAAACCTGCTCTGGGAATCGCGCTTGCCTTCGCTGTTGTTTGCCTCTCAGTCGTTCCCGGCGCTCCTGTGCTTGTCTTGTTTGAGAATCCCGCGTCCGCCGCTGTCGGAGCGTCCATGGATCAGGTTCAACCGCTGCCTGAGGCGAGTGTGATTCCGGCTGCGTTGCGCATGAAGAACCCTTCACCGGTCACATATCAGAAACGCGAATCTGCTCGGGTACCGCGTCATCGCGCGTCTCGGCCGTCCCAAGTTCTTGCCGCGAGACAGAAACAGGTCTACGCGCCGCCTCCGCAAATCGTTCAGACGGCGATGCCGCAATCAGCACCCGTCGCACAGTTTCTGGTCGTGATGCAGAGCTCTGAGGATGACGGACGCGGCTCGGCGATCGTCAGGTTCGCGGTTTGGCGAGTCACATTTGTGAGCACCGCGCCAAACAAGATCCAACCGGCCCTAACGTCGAAGTCGACTTAGTCATTTTTTTTGTTCGTATCAACTAAATGATTAGTTACACAGATAAGGAGAAGTGAGAAATGAAAGCCTGGATAAAGAGTAAGAACGAACTAACCCGCCGATTCCTAGTACCCGTGCTCGCGGTCCTGATGACCGCGTCGCTTGGAGCCTACGAGTTCGCCAAACCCGCTCACGCGGCCGCAGTGCCCGCGCCGACGCCTGCAGCCCCAGCACTCGACGACAACAGCGTTGCAGCCCTGTTGTCGCTCGACCATGCTATGGAAGCTCTTGCGGCTCGTGTCACCCCCGCAATCGTCAACGTCACTGTCACGTCCAAAAGCAATGCCAAGCTTCAAGATGGCGATGATGCGCCCGACATGCAGCAGTTCGGCCCGTTTGGCCGCATGTTCGGCATGCCTATGCAGCCCCAGTCTAGGATCGAGCATGGCCTCGGTAGCGGGGTAATCATCTCTCCCGACGGTTACATCGTCACCAACAATCACGTCGTCGATGGCGCGGTTGACGTCAACGTCACCATGAGCGACCGTCGCATCCTGCCTGCGAAAGTTGTGGGCACGGATCCGCTCACCGATCTTGCCGTCATCAAGGTAAATGCGTCCGACCTTCCGAGCGTGCCCTGGGGCGATTCCACCAAATTGCATCCTGGACAAACCGTGCTGGCGTTTGGCAACCCGTTTGGATTCCGCTTCACCGTGACTCGCGGGATCGTGAGCGCCCTGAACCGGCCGAATCCTTCCGCAAGCGATCGCCGCAAGCCCGGCGAATTCATCCAGACCGATGCTGCCATCAATCCCGGCAACTCTGGCGGACCGTTGGTCGATGCGCGTGGTGAGGTCGTGGGAATCAACACTTTCCTCATCTCGCAGAATGGCTCGTTCTCGGGTATGGGATTCGCGATCCCCACCCAGATTGTTCGCCCCACCGTGGAGAATCTGATCAAGTACGGCAAAGTTTCCCATGGGTACATGGGGATCGGCATCAATGACGTGACGCCGGAGAACTCCAAGTTCTTCGACCTGAAGAAAGCCGAGGGCGCGCTCGTTAGTCAGGTTGAGCCTAACTCTCCTGGAGCTAAGGCCGGACTCAGGACCGGGGACGTCATCACCCAGCTCGATGGAAAACCAGTAAGCGACGCGGGCGAGCTTCAGGTTGTCGTTGGCCAGAAACAGCCCGGGACGAAGATCGAATTGGGAGTCATTCGCGAAGGTAAGGAAATCACGCTGCCAGTTACTCTGGAAGCAATGGGCGCCAGAAATGGGCCCGAAGAGTCCGCGAGCAACACTCATGAGAAGCCCCGCTGGGGAGTGAATCTCCAGGACCTCACACCCGACGTGCGCGATCAGCTTCAGGCACCGAAAGACCTGCATGGAGCGATCGTGGAAAACGTTCAGCCCGGTAGCCCCGCCGACAACGCAGGGCTGCAGCGCGGCGATGTCATCCTAGAGGTGAATCGCCGTCCGGTACAGTCTGCTTCTGACGCGGCGCAGGAGTTGAGCAAGGTCGCGAACGGACAGGATGCGCTCATCCTGATCTGGTCGAATGGTGGCAACACCTTCCGTGTGTTGCATCCATCACAGGGTTAACCTACAAAACGTGCTGCGCAGGCGACTCCACATGCCTGCGCAGCACGCTTTTCCCATGTTGCGAAACGTAAAGCGAGCATAAGTCGTGTCACGATGTGTAACGAATACGATTTCTCGCCCATGAACGGAGCAGCTGGTTCTATGCATCAATCCCGCGGCGAAAGGAACCTCGGCAGATTGACAGCATCATGCCCTGCTTTTTAAGATGTTTCTACCCCACACCGTTCCAGTGTGGTTCGGACAGACAGTTGTGTACCTCACTGTTCCAAGCAACTTTCTATGATCAAAGTCACTGAGCTAACCAAGCGATACGCCCGTACCACGGCGGTCGACCAGATCTCGTTTGAGGTGGGCAAGGGCCAGATCGTTGGATTTCTGGGCCCAAACGGCGCCGGCAAGACCACAACCATGCGCATCCTCACCTGCTTCCTGCCGCCATCGGCAGGTACGGCCTCGGTGGCCGGATTCGATGTTCTTGAGCAGCCGCTCGAGGTTAAGAAGCGCATCGGCTATCTGCCAGAAACTCCTCCGATCTATCCCGAAATGGAGACGGCTGAATATCTGAAGTTTGTCGGCAAGCTGAAGGGGCTATCCGGCTCCGACCTGCAGAAGCGAGTCGACTATGTGTGCCAGCGTTGCGCCATCGCCGATGTCAAGACCAAGCTGCTGGGTAAACTGTCGAAGGGCTACCGGCAACGAGTCGGGCTGGCGCAAGCCATCATTCACAACCCCGATGTGCTCATCCTCGACGAACCTACCGCAGGTCTCGATCCAAAGCAGATCAACGAGACACGTGATCTGATCAAGGATCTGGCAGGTGAACACACCATCATTCTGAGCACGCACATTCTTCCCGAGGTCGAGCAGACGTGCCAGCAGGTGATCATCATCAACAAAGGGAAATTGGTCGCGACCGACTCGGTGCGCAACCTGCAGGCACGCGCTCGCGGCGCTGAGTCTGTGCTGCTCGAGGTATCCGGCCGCAACGGCAGCCTGGAAGCTCCGATCGTGCAGCACAAGCTTGAGCAGGTTGTGGGCGTAAGCCGTGTGGTCTGCAAGGAGCAGGTCGATAGCCGCGCCCGCTTCGAAATCGAGAGCGAAAAGGGGCGCTTCGTTCGCGGCGACCTGGCGCGAGCGGTTGTCGAATCGGGCTGGGACCTAAACGAACTGCGGCCCTCGGCGATGAGCCTGGAAGAAATCTTCCTGCAGCTCACGGGTACGGAAGCAGCCGCTGAAGAGAAGACCGCGCCGGAAGGGAAACAGCAATGAGAAACGTCTGGATCATCTGCCAAAAAGAACTGGGCAGCTACTTCGCATCTCCAGTCGCATATCTGCTGCTCACGATGTTCGGGCTCATCTTCGGCTTTTTCTTCTGGAATGCCCTCGCCATCTTCATCGTTGAGGGCATGGATATGCAGATGCGCGGCCAGGTGTTCCCCATGAACATCAACGAACAGATCATCCGGCCTCTGCTTTCGAACACCAGCGTGGTGGGTCTCTTCTTTATTCCCATGATCACGATGCGCCTGTTCGCGGAAGAGAAGCGCACCGGGACGATCGAATTGCTTGTAACTTCACCCGTTCGCGACATCGAAATCATAGTCGGGAAATGGCTTGCGGCAGTGATCATGTATTGTTGCCTGCTGCTCTTCACGGCGTTGAACTTTGCTTTTCTGTTCCGCTACGGCAATCCCGACTGGAAACCCTTGGCGATCGGCTATCTCGGCTTGCTGCTGCAGGCGGGCGCACTGTTGGCCATCGGCACATTTATTTCCACGATGACAAAGAACCAGATCATCGCCGGCGCTGCAACCTTCGGCGTTTGCCTGTTGCTCTGGGTGCTGGGCTGGGTCAGCGGATACGAAACCGCAACCTGGGCACGGGTGTTGTCCTACATGTCGGTGATCACGCACTTCGAGTCCTTTGGCAAAGGAACGCTCGATTCGAAAGATGCGATTTACTACGCAACCGTCATTTTCCTGGGATTGTTTTTCACGGCGCGCTCCATGGAATCCCTGCGCTGGAGGTCATAGATGGCAAACCAGTGGCTACAGGCGAGACAGACCAAATACGCAGCCTATGCGACTGTTTACATCCTGGTCGTAATCGCGGCTGCAGTCATAGCCAACGTCCTCGCCGACCGTTACAACAAGTCTTACGATGCGACGTCGAATAAGCGCTACAGCCTATCCGACCAGACAGCGAAGATCGTGAAGGGCCTGAAGCAGGATGCGACCATCACCTACTTCAACCAGAGCACGAGCTTCCGCCAGGGCAAGGATATTCTTGACCAGTATGCCAACCTCTCTCCTAAGGTGCAGGTGAAGTACGTCGATGCGGAAAGAGAGCCGCAACTGACCCGAGAAGCGGGAGTCCGGAATTACGGGACTGCCATCGTTCAGATCGGCGCGAAGAAAGAAGAAGCTAAGAGCATGACCGAGGAAGGCATTACTGGCGCCTTCATCCGCGACCTGAAGAGTGAGGTCAAAACGGTGTGCTTTGCCGCAGGCAGCGGCGAGCATCAGATCGACAGCAGCGACCGCGAAGGCCTGTCCCGCCTAAAAGACTATTTGACAAGGGATAACTACCAAAGCAAAACCGTTGACCTCCTTCAGAAGGCGGAGGTTCCTGGCGATTGCACGACTCTGGTCGTTGCCGGCCCGACTCATAACTACGAGCAGCCGGAGGTCGATGCGATCAAGAAGTATGTGGAGGACGGCGGACGTGCCCTGTTCATGCTGGATCCGCCCCTCAAGATGGGACGTTCCGAAATCTCCGATAACGACAAGCTCACTGGGCTGCTCGCAAGCTGGGGCGTCACTCTGAACAAAGACCTGATCCTGGACCTCAACCCTCTTGGACAGATCGCCGGAGTTGGTCCCCAGGTGGCGCTCGTTACCAGCTACGGCTCTCAACCCATTGTCAACGACATGAAGGGGACCGCCACCGGATTTCCCCTTTCGCGCTCGCTGGAATTCAAGAACACCGACAAGACCACCGTCGAGAAGCTATTCGACTCTTCACAGACGAGCCTGGCGACCAATGATCTGAAATCTTCGGCGGTCGACGTAAGAGATCCCAAGAACAAGAAGGGGCCGCTGACGATTGGGGCTGCGGGCATGTACAACACCGGGAAGCCAAACTCCCAGGGCTGCTTCGTGGTGGTTGGCAGTTCAGCCTGGGCAGCGAATGGGTTTATTACCTTCAACGGCAATAATGACCTGGCGTTGAACACCATCAACTGGCTCGCGTCGGACGAGGATTTGATCTCGATTCGCCCGAAAGAACAGGACGATCGCCGCATCACCATGACCCGCGCTCAATTGAGTTGGGTGCGTCTTACCAGTCAATTCCTGCTCCCGCTCGTGGTCGTGGTCGCGGGAATCTCGGTATGGTGGAAGCGGCGATAGGAAGTTTCTGGAATGTTTGAGGCAATGTTTCTATAAGCCATGAAAATTCGCGGCTTGCTTATTGCTACCGTTATATTCTGCGCGCTCGCCGGCACCCTCTACTGGTCGGAACACCGTAAGCCCGGCGCGGAGGCATCGGCTGCTTCTGCTGACGCCCCGCCTGCAATCCTGAAACTCGACCAGGCGGCGATCACCGGGCTCGCCATCAAGAAGAAAGACGCAGACTCCGTCGTGTTAGCGAAAGTTAAGTCCGACAACTGGCAGATCACCTCTCCTAAGCAGCTCGGTGCGGATCAGAGCGCGGTTACGGGCGTGCTCTCTTCCCTCTCGTCCCTGAACTCGGAGCGCGTGGTCGAAGACAAGGCCAGCGATCTGAAGCGCTACGGTTTGGACCAGCCGTCGCTTGAGGTGGACGTCACCCAAAAAGACAAAACCCAGAAACTCCTAGTCGGCGACGACACGCCCGCGGGCAGCGCAGTCTACACCATGCTCGCTGGCGATCCTCGCGTGTTCACGATGGCCAGCTACAGCAAGAACAGCGTGGATAAGAGTCTGAACGACCTGCGGGACAAACGTCTGGTGACACTGAAGGTGGACAAGATCAGCCGCCTCGAAGTCATCCGTAACAATCAGGACATAGAATTCGGACGCAACAAGGACGAATGGCAGATTCTGAAACCGAAGCCACTGCGCGCTGACAGCTTTGAGGTCGGCGAACTGGCCCGCAAGATCACGGATGCGCGGATGGAACTGAGCGGGGCTGAAAGTGACAACAAGGACGCTGCCGCCGCTTTCGCACGCGCAACACCCGTCGCGACCGCCAAAGTAACGGACCAGTCAGGTACGCAGGAACTCCAAGTCCGCAAGGAAAAAGACACGTACTACGCGAAGTCCAGCGTGGTGGATGGCACCTACAAGGTGGCTTCTGATCTTGGCCAGGCTCTCGACAAAAGCCTGGACGATTTCCGCAACAAGAAGCTCTTCGATTTCGGCTTCAATGACCCGAACAAGATCGAACTGCACAGCGGGCCGAAAGCTTATTTCCTCGCCCGCGGCGGCCAGGACTGGTGGTCGAACGGAAAGAAGATGGATGCTGAGAGCGTGCAGTCGCTGGTCTCGAAGCTTCGCGATCTTGCGGCCAACAAGTTCGTCGACTCAGGGTTTGCGACTGCTACGATCGAAGCCACAGTGAGTTCTAATGACGGCAAGCGGACGGAAAAAATCTCGATCGCCAAGTCTGACAACAACTACATCGCCAAGCGAGAGAGTGAACCGGCACTGTACCAACTGGACTCGGCCACTGTCGACGATTTGCTGAAAGCCGCCGACGCGGTCAAGCCTGCCGCAGCTCCCCCGAGCAAATAGGGGATCACACCGACAGACGTCGCGCATCCGCGGCTACCGGCCGCTACGTGCCAATTGCTAAGCGCTGTTCTACACTCTCGACGTGCGCCGTCTCATCATCAACGCTGACGATTTTGGATTCACGGAGGGCGTGAATCGCGCCATTCTCGAATCACACGCACGTGGCATCGTGACATCGACCACGCTCATGGCGAATGCCCCGGCGTTTCCACAGGCTGCCGCATCCGCAAAGAAGAGCGACGGACTAAGCGTTGGCTGTCATGTGGTCCTGATCGACGGTCAGCCGGTGCTTCCGGCTGCGAATGTCAGCACGTTAACCCGAAAATCGGGCAACGATGGGCCACATTTCCACAACGGTCTCTCCGGCTTTGCTGTCCGTGCGCTTGCGGGACGGCTTGCTGCTTCTGAGATCGAGGCGGAAGCGACGGCGCAAATCCGGAAGATCCAGGCAGACGGCATCTCGTTAACTCACTTCGACACTCATAAACACACGCACATATTTCCTGCCGTCCTAAGACCTTTGCTGCGCGCCGCTCGGAATTGCGGCATTGGCGCGGTCCGCAACCCGTTCCCTCCGCCTTCTCCCCTTCCGGCGTCTATGCTTCTCTCGACGCCGTTCTTGTGGAAGCGTCACGTCCAGCTGAGCTTTCTGCGCCGTTATGCTGACAGCTTTCTCCGGTCAGTGAACGAAGCCGGACTTTTGACCACCGACGGCACCCTCGGCGCAATTGCGACCGGCTCATTGGATGAAAAGCTTTTCCAGGCGATTGTCGAACACATACCTGAGGGCACGTGGGAGTTCGTCTGCCATCCCGGCTACAATGACGCCGATCTTCAAAGCGCGCGAACTCGCCTAAAGGAGTCTCGCGAGCAAGAACTCAAGATTCTCACTTCCCCAGAAGCGAAACGCATTCTGTCGGACAACGGAATTGATCTGATTTCCTACCGTGATCTGCTGTCTTCAGGGTGACGCAAATGCGCCCTAGTCTCGCGCGCGAACCAGTCTCGGTACTTCGGTAATCAGTAGGGCAAAAGCCGAGAGCTGTATCATTGACAACGGTCCAAACAGCAACACACTCCACCATGGGGCAATCAATTTCTCTATGACCGCCGATCGCCCGGAACGCAGCTCGACCGCTAACCTGACAGTTCGTGTCTACGGGATGCGTGCCGACGGGCGTCCATTCTCGCAGCTGGTACAGGCCGGCAACCTGAGTATGGAAGGTGCCCTTCTGACAGGTTTGGAGCACGAGCTCAAGGTGGGCGACACCATCGGCCTGCTATACGAAGACAAGAAGGTTCGCTGCCGGGTGGTGTGGGTCATCAATGCCGGAACTCCGGAGAAAAATCAGGCTGGCATCCAGCTCCTCAGCGATCAGGAATGCCCCTGGATGGCTCATCTCTCCCCTGCGGACCGATCAAAGCCAGCACCAAAACCTGGCCATATTTCACCCCAGAATCGCAGGCGGTTTGAGCGCCACAAGCTGGCATTTGCTTTGGAACTGCGCGACGATCGCTCAAGCGCTCCTCTCTTTGTCAACGCGACCGATGTGGGCGGCAATGGCTGTTACATCGAGACCATCCTGCCCCTGCCCAAGGGCACGCGTTTGAAAGCAGATTTCTGGATCGATTCGCAAAAGGTCTCGACTCCCGCGATCGTACGCACCTGTGATGGCGGTGTCGGTATGGGAATCGAGTTCATCGGGATCGACGAGGCCACCCGCAAGCGTCTGCAAGGACAACTCGACAAGATGATCTCCGAGGACGCTCCCGCAGACGAAGCGGAAGATAAACAGCCTTCGTAGACGGCTTGGACCGCGACAAAAACACGTCGCCTTTGTGAAGCTATCCTCCGCCAAAAGTCTGCGCAATCGGCATAATATGAATCCGGAAGGCCGTTGAGCCATCGAATCCACAGGGGATTAACCACACTGGACGGGACAAAATCTGCATGAAAATAGGGATAACGTGCTACCCCACTTATGGAGGCAGCGGGGTAGTGGCCACAGAACTGGGGCTTGAACTGGCGCAACGCGGCCACGAGATTCACTTCATTTCTTACTCTCAGCCGATTCGGCTGACCGGACCTCAGCCCAACATCCACTACCACGAGGTGGAAGTCTCACGTTACCCGCTCTTCGACTATCCGCCTTACGATCTCGCGTTGGCCACCCGTATGGCCGAAGTAGCCGAGCTTTACGACCTCGACCTGCTGCACGTGCACTATGCCATCCCGCACTCAGTTAGCGCCTTGCTGGCGCGACAAATGCTCGCCGCCAGCGGCAGCCGCCGAAAGCTTCCCTTCGTAACCACGCTCCATGGAACGGACATCACGCTCGTAGGGCTGGACCGCTCCTACCTTCCCATTACGCGTTACTCCATCGAGCAGAGCGACGGGGTCACGTCGATTTCCCAATACTTGCGCAATCGGACCCTGAAGGAATTCGACATCAAGAATTCCATCCACGTGATCTACAACTTCGTGAACTGCGATCTCTACCGCCGCGATCCGGACTGGCACAAGCGCCGCAAGGAATACGCGCAGAATGGCGAGAAGCTTCTGGTACATCTCTCAAACTTTCGCCCAGTGAAGCGCCTTACGGATGTCGTGGAGATTTTTGATCGCGTGCGCAAAGAAATTCCTTCCAAGCTCCTGCTGATCGGCGATGGCCCCGATCGTTCCCAGGCGGAGTGGCTGGCGGTTCAGAAAGGAATTCACGAGGACGTGCTTTTCCTGGGCAAGCAGGACCGGGTACACGAGAAATTGGCGGTCTCTGACATCATGTTGCTGCCAAGCGAACTTGAGTCCTTTGGCTTAGCGGCTTTGGAAGCGATGGCGTGCGAGGTAGTGCCGATTGCCACTCGTGTGGGCGGTATTCCCGAGGTGATCGAGCACGAAAAGAGCGGCTATCTTGCTTCCGTAGGCGACGTCACAACGATGGCGCGATACGCGATTGACCTTTTGCGCGACGACAGCCGCCTGAAGGAAATGGCCAAGCAGGCTCGTCTGGTCGCGGAATCGCGTTTCTGTTCCAACGAAATCATCCCGCAGTACGAGGACTTTTATCGCCGGGTGCTGGAACGCTCCTCGTAGGCGGTTTCGAGCATGCTGGCGTCCGCCGTCGGCAAGATGGGAAGACGTATTCTTACCAGCGTCCCTTTCCCTTCGTGACTGTCGATGGTCAGCTTGGCGGCGTCCCCGTACAAGACTTTCAGCCTCTCGGCAACGTTGGCCATGCCGATTCCAGATCCACCCAGGCCACGCCGAGGCTCAAGCATTTGCGCCGAGCCCATGCCCACTCCGTCGTCTTCCACTTCAATCACGACCCTCGACTCGGTCATCCGGCTGCGGATGTAGATGCTGCCGCCCTCGATCTTCGACGACAGCCCGTGCTTGATCGAGTTCTCCACCAGCGGCTGCAGCACCATGGTGGGCACGATCATCGCTTCCGCAGGAGTTACGTTCTCCACTCCCGGCAACGCAGCGATCACCACACTCAACGGCAGAGCGTTGGGACTCAATGCTTCGGTGACCATGGTGAACACCGTGATCAACGTACCCGCACCATAAAGCAAAGCGTTTCAGAGCAAAGCAGACGCAAGAAGCGAAGCGGGGTTTCATCCCCCGCTTC
>Ga0209698_10001607_pt1 | contig 25999 bp, 18 predicted proteins | sample LitLauG_LLR_2012_FD_187203 | JGI IMG/M metagenome (GOLD analysis project Ga0209698, IMG submission 187203) | Freshwater sediment microbial communities from Pennsylvania, USA - Little Laurel Run_MetaG_LLR_2012 (SPAdes) (version 2) | ecosystem: Environmental > Aquatic > Freshwater > Creek >... | reverse complement strand
GGCCACCGCCATGTTGTGCGGATCGCGCTGCTGGCCGGCGATGGCCTGGCCCAGGCGGTCGCCGAACAGCACGCGGTTGGCCAACCCGGTCAGCGGGTCATGGAGCGTCAGCCACTCCAGGTCGCTGATGGTCGACTCGATCCGCGTCACCAGCACGCGGTTCTCCAGGACGAACAGGGCGCCCCGGACCACCAGCAGGACGATGCTGGCGAAGATGAGGGCCTCTTCGACGACGTCGAAGCCGTCACCGCGGATCATCTGGACGAGCCCCATGACCAGCGCCAGCGCCAGCGGGCCGTAGGCGATGAACTCGGTCCAGGTCGGGGCGTGGCCCTCGTGGTCGAGGTCGTCCGCGGGAAGTGGCGGCACGAGGGCAGCCAGTCCGAGGACCAGGAAGGCGGCCACCCAGCACACGTCGATGACGCTCCCGGTCTGGTAGGTGCCGGAGAGTCCCATGTAGACACTCAGGGAATCCCCCAGGAACAGCAGGACGAGGCATCCTCCGACCACCAGCAGCGGGTCCCGCAGGCTGCGGCGTCCCCGTCCGAACACGGTGACCAGCATGGCGAGCAGGACGATGTCGGCGGCCGGGTACGCCAGTACCGTGAGCCGTTCCGCCAGTCCGGCGCCGGTGCGCTCGAGGGCGCCCGTGTCGTTGGCGATCGTCCAGCTGACGAAGAGCAGTGTCGTCACGATCAGGAGCCCGTCGATCAGTGCGCGGCTGCGCCCGGCCCAGTGGAGCCGGGGGCCCGGGTAGACGAGCAGGGCGGCTCCGGCGCACACCACACACAGCAGGTAGCCGGCGGTGGGTACTCCGCTCGCCGTCGGACGCGTGTGGCGAACGATCTCCAGGTAGCACCACGCGAGCTGGCCGGCTCCCCATGCGGCGGCGGACGCGCCCAGCAACCGCCAGAAGGTCCGCATCCGGCCCGAGGACGTCGAGGCACGCCAGAGGCACAGGGGGAGCGCCACGAGCAACGGAGCGACCGCCTGCAGGAGATCGTCGACGTTGCGGCTCACGTCCGGGCCACCGGGACGGGCGAGGACCAGGAGGACGAACCCGACCAGGGTCGCAGCTGCGACCAGCGCGACCCGGGACGCCCGGTGGGAGGTGACCAGGCGTGTCATCGCTCGTGCCGTCCCCGGACCGGAGGCGCGCCGGAGGGTCCGGGTCGGCGGAGGGGCAGGAGGCGCCGCGCCGACCCGGTGGTCCGATCCGCGCAGGCCGCTGCCCGCGTCGCGTCCATCCGGTTCACCTCGTGGTCATCGGCAGATCGGCCGGTTGACCTGAGGCCGTCGACGGAAGTGGTCTGCCGATCAGGACCGACGTGGCCGTGCCCGGCGATCGGTCGGATCCGACCCGGTGCGTCAGCCCATCCCCACGACCGGCTTGTTGAGCGTCAGCGAGCCGGTCGAGCCGTAGAACCCGGCGTCCCCGAAGTTGAAGATGCCGCCGTCGGAGGCGGTCAACCAGTAGCCCTTGCCGTCCGGTGTCGCCATCATGCCCACGACCGGCCTGTTGAGCGTCAGCGACCCGGTGGACCCGTAGAACCCGGCGTCGCCGACGTTGAAGATGCCGCCGTCCGAGGCCACCAGCCAGTAGCCCTTGCCGTCGGGGGTCGGCGCCATGCCCACGATCGGCTTGTTGAGGGTCAGGGCCCCGGTCGAGCCGTAGAACCCGGCGTCGCCGAAGTTGAAGATGCCGCCGTCCGAGGCGACCAGCCAGTAGCCCTTTCCGTCGGGAGTGGCGGCCATGCCGACGACCGGCTTGTTGAGCTTCAGGGCCCCGGTCGAGCCGTAGAACCCGGCGTCGCCGAAGTTGAAGATGCCGCCGTCCGAGGCGACCAGCCAGTAGCCCTTGCCGTCGGGGGTCGGTGCCATGCCCACGACCGGCTTGTTGAGGGTCAGCGACCCGGTCGAGCCGTAGAACCCGGCGTTCCCGAAGCCGAAGATGCCGCCGTCGGCGGCCACCTCGTCGTAGCCGGCCTGGGGCTGGTAGGTGGTGCCTCCCCCCGTTGCACACTGAGTGGAGCCGCTGCCACCCACCCAGCCGTCGTCCGGCAACGTCACCTTGACCTCGCCGCCGATGGGCATGGCGATGTCCGGACTGACGTTGGTACCGCCCGCCCCGTAGTTCTCGCCGTAGGGGATGAGGTAGTCGGGCGAGAACCGGCTGAGCACGCTGGCGTACAGGTTGTAGGGGAGCCCTCCGTTCACCACGGGGAGCGTGGAGGGGTCACGTCCGGCGAAGGCCACCTGGCCGCCGGCGGGCGACGTGTCGGTCTGGGTCGGCCAGGTCTGGAAGAAGTACTGGGTGTCGTCGCCGCCGCCGAACGTGCTGCCCCAGTACCCGTAGTCGAACGCCCCGGTCAGGTCGTTCCAGATCCTCGAGTAGACGTCGTTGCCGTCGGCGTATCCGGCCGGTGCACCCTGCACGACGTACTCGCTGCCCTGGTCGTAGATCCCCGTGGCCAGTGCGCTCTCGGTGGCGGTCATGGTGAGGCCCGGGGCGCTGCCGGATCCACCGGGCTGCAGGTCCCCGTGGAGGCTGCCGGTCAACGTGAGGTCGTGGGCCGAGTCGAAGTACCCCTGGTAGGTGAACCACCCGGCGTTGTCATCGGCGGTGGTGGTCCCCCCGCTGTAGGGCGGGGCCGGCGGTGTCGAGCCGACGTAGTAGTCCTGGACGGTGATCGGCCCCCACATGCCCGCGAAGGGCCCTGCCGTCACGTACGGGAGTCCGGCGACCAGGGCGTCGATGTACGGGGTCATGGACGGGTAGCCACCGTTGCCGGGCAGCCCGTTCGACGGCGAGGCGATCCCCACGAACGCGCCGTTGGAGGTGGTCTCGATCTGGTTCCAGTCGGCCAGGCCCCCCACGCCCTGCACGGCGGCGTGCATGGCGTTGACGATCTGGCAGGTGTTGCCGGAGAACAACGAGCTGGCCTGGGGCGTGGACCCACCGGGACTGGTGTAGGTCTGGATGTTCAGCGGGAAGTCGAAGTTGTTGACGTTGGTGTAGTCGACCGTCGGGTCGGCACCTTCGTAGGCGAACTCGATGTAGCCGAAGCGGTAGGGCTCGTTCACGGTCGGCTGGACCGTGGGCAGGCCCACGATCGGCTGGCCGAGCGACAGCCAGAGGCGTCCCTTGGCGCCCCAGGCGAGGCAGAAGTAGAAGGAGTGGCCGCTGGGGTCGGTGGTGTCCACCGGGTAGTTGCCGGCCAGGGGGAGGCTGCTGTCCACGAGCTGACCCTGGGCGATCGAACCGGCCGACAGGACGACGTCGCCGAACACCTGCGAATTGGGATAGCTCGAGCTGTTGACGAAGGTCATCTGCTCCTCGCCGGGGGCACACGGTGCCACGGCGTGGGAGGGGACCGCAGCTGCAGGGGCCCGCCCGACGGCCCCGGCCGGGGTGCCGCAGATGGCGAGTGCCAGGAGTACGCCGCCGGCGATCGAGGTCAACAGCTGTCTCATCCTGGTCTCCGTTCGCACCCGGGCGGGGCCCGGGATCCGTCTCATCTGTGGTCGTCGGGCGATCCCCGGCCACGGACCGCCGAGCCCTGGTCCGGGCGTGGCACCGCGACCGTCGGAGCCGCGGACGGCACCGATCGCACAGGAGTCCATCGGCAGCCCCGCCTCTGTCCTGAAGTGCCGTCGGCCCCCGCTCGCAACGGAGGGCGGAGGCGCCCGGCGACGACCCACCCGTGATCCGGCTAGACCGGGGTCCGAGGAGGTGTCGTCATGGATGATCCGGTTGTTCGCACCCTGTCACTCGGGTTCCCCTGGGTGACCGAGGACCCCTTCCTGTTCTGCGTGCACCACCTGGACCGCTATCCGGCCGCCAATGAGCACCTGGGACCCGTGGCCTCGCTCGAGGCGCGCGACATCGGCATGGACTTCTCGGGCGCCGACGGCTGGAGCATGTACCACGGCAGCACGGTTCCCGGGTTCCCGCAGCACCCACACCGGGGATTCGAGACGGTCACGATCATGCGCCAGGGGACGATCGACCATTCGGACTCGCTGGGCGCCACGGCCCGGTTCGGTCAGGGGGACGCCCAGTGGCTCACGGCCGGCCGGGGGATCGTCCACTGCGAAATGATGCCGCTGCTCGACCGGACGGGACCGAACCCTTCCGAGCTGTTCCAGATCTGGCTCAATCTGCCGGCGTCCCACAAGATGGTGGACCCCTACTTCACCATGCTCTGGCGCGAGGAGCTCCCGCGGGTGGTCCTCGACGACCCCGACGGTCGTGCGGTCGAGGTGCTGGTGGTGGCCGGTGGGTTCGACGCGGTGGTGCCCCCGCCGCCGCCGCCGGACTCCTGGGCGTCGCGACCCGATGCCGAGGTCGCCATCTGGCAGGCCCGGTTGGACCCGGGGGCGTGCTGGACCCTTCCGGTGACCGCCCACACCGAGACCGTGCGCACGATGTACCTGTTCGCCGGGGCGGTCGACCTGGGAGGCCGGACGTTGCCGGCGCCGGTGGGCGCGGTGCTACGCACGGACGCCCCGGTCGACGTGGTGGCCGGGCCCGAGGGGGCGGAGGTCCTCATCCTCCAGGGCAGGCCGATCGGGGAGCCCGTGGCCCAGTACGGGCCGTTCGTCATGAACGACCGGGCCGGGATCGAGCAGGCGTTCAGCGACTACCGCCGGACCGGGTTCGGCGGGTGGCCGTGGCCCACCGACGATCCCGTGCACCCGAGGGACGCCGGTCGGTTCGCCCTGCACCCGGACGGACGCGAGGAGCACCCCGACGCCCGGTAGGGGAGGTGGATCGACGTCGAGCCGGAAGGGGATGACCGGGCGAAGGCGGGTGAGATCCCTGTGGCCGTGGGCGGGCTAGCCGCCGAGCCCCCGGCGCAGGGAATCGAGTTCCTGTCGCAGGGCGGCCACCTCGTCACGCAGGGATTCCAGTCCGGTCCGCAGCGCCTCGACGTCGACCTCCGGGCCCGACCCCGTCGCAGGGTCCGCAGCGGCCGGGACGGCACCGGGTGCGTCTCGCCCGTCTCCGGCTCCCCGGCCGACGTCGCCGCCCCGGGCGTCGGGACGGGGGCCGCCGTCACCCCCTCCGGTGGCGGCAGCCTGCCCCCAGGGTTCCGCCATGACCTGGTGCCACCGGTCCTCCTTCTGCCCGGGTCGCCGCGGCTGCAGCCGGGCCAGTCCTTCCGAGTGCGCGTCCAGGGCGGCCAGCTCGTCCTGGACGTCGCCGGTCGAGGGGAAGTCGACCATCCGCTCGGTCCTCGCCCGGAGCTCGCCGACGGTCTGAGGACCACGCAGGAGCAGGGAGGCCATCAGGGCACAGCGGGGGGCGTCCAGCCCGTAGACCTCGTCGAGGACGTGCCGGTACCGCTTCACCGACCGACCGTGGGAGGGAAGGACGACCCGAACGAGGCGCAGCTCCCGTAGCTCGTCGATGGCACCCAGCACCCGGTCCTCGTCGAGGGTGACCACCGGATCGCGGTTGGTGGCCTGGTTGGCCGCCATGGTCAGGGCATTCAGCGTGAGCGGGTACTGCTGGGGCGTGGTGAGCTGCTTCTCCACCAGGCACCCGAGCACCCGCCCGGCCTCGGGGGTCAGGGTCATCCCCCGGACAGTAGCGGTGCCGACCGGTCGGAGCACTCGGGACCCGGTCGGCCTCCGCCTGCCGACGGGTACCGGCATCTGTCAGGATTCGTGCCGTGGAGACGACCGCCGGTGGCCCCGGCCGCTACTCCGTCCGCCAGATCGAGGTCCCGGTCCGCCAGCTGTCCCGGTTCGGGCCGCTCCTCGGGGCAGATCGCTACGCGGAACTCCTGCGGGTGGCGGCGTCGGCCGCGATGCGCCTGGAGGGCCGGACGGTGGTCAACGTCAATTCGACGGCGTCCGGCGGTGGGGTGGCCGAGATGCTCGACATGCTCGTCGGGTACGTCCGGGATGCCGGGATCGACGTTCGCTGGGACGTACTGGCCGCCGACGCCGAGTTCTTCTCGATCACCAAGCGGCTGCACAACCGACTCCACGGAGTGCCCGGTGACGCGGGTGACCTGGAGGCGACCGAGGCCCGCCACTACGCAGCGGTCACGGCGGCCAACGCGACGAGCGCGCTCGGACAGGTGCGACCCGGTGACGTGGTACTCCTCCACGATCCCCAGACGGCCGGGATGGCCGCGGCCCTGTCCGATGCCGGCGCCCGTGTCGTCTGGCGGTGCCACGTCGGTCGCGACGGAGCCAACCGGTGGACCGACGGGGCGTGGTCGTTCCTGCGCCCGCACCTGTCCGCCTGCGAGGCCTACGTGTTCTCGCGACTCGAGTATGCGCCCCGGTGGATGGATCCATCCAGGGTCCACGTCATCCCCCCGTCGATCGACCCGTTCTCCCCCAAGAACCAGGAGCTGTCCGATGACGCCGTCGTCAGGATCCTGCGGGGGATCGGCCTGCTGGCGGACCAGGAGGGATCGCCCCCGGGGGCGTTCGTGCGCAGCGACGGCAGCCCGGGACGCGTCGTGGCCCGTGCCGCCATCCTCCGCGACGGCCCACCACTGCAGCCGGGCGACCCGCTGGTGGTCCAGGTCTCGCGCTGGGACCACCTGAAGGACATGGTGGGGGTGATGGAGGGATTCGCACGGGCCGTTCCGTCTCGGGTCGACGCGCACCTCGCACTGGTCGGCCCCCAGATGGACCTGGTCGCCGACGACCCGGAAGGCGCCGCCGTGTTCGCCGAGTGCGTTGAGGCCTGGCAAGCGCTGCCCGACGAGTCGCGCCATCGGGTGCAACTGGTGTGCCTGCCGATGGAGGATGTCGAGGAGAACGCGGCCATGGTGAACGCCCTGCAGCGACACGCCACGGTCATCGTCCAGAAGAGCCTGCGGGAAGGGTTCGGACTGACGGTGGCCGAGGCCATGTGGAAGGGCCGGGCGGTGATCGCGTCCCGGGTGGGTGGCATCATCGACCAGGTCGCACCCGGGACGGGCATCCTCCTCGAGGACCCGGGGGACCTCGACGCGTTCGCCACGACGCTGGCGGACCTGCTGGTGGACCCCGAGGCGATCGCCCGGCTCGGGCACCGGGCCCACCAGCACGTCCTGGCCGAGTTCGTGACGGACGTCCACCTGGAACGGTACGCAGCGCTGATCGAGTGGATGGGACCCTGAGGTGACGTCCTGCGCGTGCCCCGGTGCTACAGGTCGACCAGGGCGGACTGGATCTCCTCCAGGCGGACGAACACCTTGTCCACGAACGCCTCCGCGGTCTGACCGAGCCAGATCTTCTTCCCGTTGACCTTCACCCAGCCGGTGTCGTAGTCGTAGGTGAAGAAGGGGATCTGGCCCGCTTTGAAGTTCTTCCGCATCTCGCGGCGCGCCACCTCCTCGTCGAGGGGTCCGGCGCCGCCGCTCTCACCCTTGAGGCCGATGGACGGGTGGACACCGTCCGGAAGCGCTCTCACGGTGTCGTTAAGGATTCCCTCGCCGGTCAGTGCGAAGTTGCGCATGCTGAGACCGAGTTCGGAGGTTGCCAGGGGGACGACCCGGCCGGTCTTGCCCTTCAGTCCGTCGAGGAGGATCTGACGGGCCTGGGCCGGGTTGTCCTGCACCCACTTGAGGATCCTGCTGTCAGAGGTCCCCTCGCCTCCCTGGGCGGCGATCTCGTCGTCGTAGGTACCTTTGGCGAACTTGGTGAAGCCCGACTGGCCGGTCTGCGGCACCTTGCCTCGCTTCCCCCCTTTGTCGAACAGTGAAGGGTCGACCTGCGCCGCCCGTGTCGCATTGTCCGCGTCGATCAGGAAGGGAGCCCCGTCCTTCCACAGCACGTTCTCATGGTGCAGATCGAACATGCCGGTGAGGAAGGTGATCGCCAACGTCTCGATGACCGCGCTCGAGTTCTCGACCTGGTTGGCCGCCTTCGCCACCTCGGGCTCTACTCCCTGGATGCGGGCGATGAGAGCTCCGTGCGCCCGGTCCGACATCATGTCGAAGGTCTGGACGCCTTCGGCCTGGGTGAGGTTCGCCGCCGCGTTGAGTTGGGACGCGACCCCACCGGTGCCCAGGACCGCCGCCTCGAAGTCGCGGCTCTCCGGCTTGATGACGACCTCGGCCGACGTGCCCTTGAAGGGGCTCGGCCCGCCCTGCGGCTTCTGGAAGTCGATCAGCACCGTGCCCAGTCCGGATTCGTGCAGGTCGCTGCCGGTGAGCGTCAGTCTGGACACCGTGACCTGCTTCACCGACGTCGGGTGCAGCTTCTTCCGCCAGAACTCGATCGACGCCACGAGTTCCTTGGCCCCGGACCTGATTCGCTTGTCGACCCCGCTCTGGAAGTCCTGCATGGCGTCGCTTTGTTCGCCGGTCGACATCGTGCGCAGGTTGTGGTCGTGCCACTCCTCCTTGCTGAGCTGACCGGAGCTGGTCATGGAGTAGTGCCGGACGAGTTTGTTCACGTTTGCCGGCGCGGCCAGGAGCTGGTCGTAGGGCTTGCCCTTGGCCGCCTTCAACAGCACCGCCTGGATGTGCGCCTGGGCGGATGTCAGGTCGACGATGTCCGGAGCCCGCTGCACGACCGCCGGTCGCCGCTGGGCGGAGGCGGTCCTCCGACGGACCCCCTGTTGCTGGACCGTGTGCGTCAACTCGTGTGCCAACAGGTGCTGTCCGGCGGGCGTCTGCAGGCCCGGTGCAGACCGGCCGAGGAAGATGTCCGTGCCGACGGTGAACGCCTGTGCGCCGAGCCGCCGGTTGAGCTCCTCGGCCCCCCGGCCTGCGTGCAGGGTCACGTCGCCGAAGTCGGACCCGAAGGCGGACTCCATCGGTCGGCGGACCTCACGGGGGAGCGGCCGCCCCCCGCCGCGTGCGCCCGAGATCCGGCGCTCCGTCTCCCCGTCGAGTGCACCTCCGTCTGCGCCGATCTCCGGCAGGCCATCCACGGGGAGGCGCCGCAGCACGGGGCCCGGCCGTGGTGGATCTCCGGAACCGGGATCCTCGGGAGGGTCCGCGGGCGAAGCTGCCCGCTGCGCCTGCAGCCGGGCGACCACCTCGTCGGCCACGGCATCGGCCTCTCGTTCGAAGGAGTCATCGGCGGCACCCACGACCAGCTTGGCCTGCCCGACGGCCATCAGCGCGACGGTGGCCCGGTTGCCGGCGGTCTGCTGCCTCGCCAGCCAGCTGGCCGATCCGGCCGCCGGTGCAACCGCAGGTGCCTGGACCTGTGTCGGGGGTGTCCGCCCCGCTTCCTCGGCGCCAACTTGCGGCTCACGCACGGTCAGTTCCGTCCTTCGGTGTGTCGGGTAACACCCACCGTCCCAGAGGCTATCGCAGGCGTCGTCGTGCAGGTCGGGACGTTCCGGGTCGCGTTCGGACCGGATTCCCCGGGTCGGTGCCGGGTCCGGGCCGGACGACCGGCGGGCGCGTTCCCCGCTGCGTTCGAGGCGAGGGCGCCCGGCGATCGGTGGCATGCTTGACGGGTCGCCCCCGCTCGGGGGACGACGCCCGATGCGAAGACATCCACCCGGCCGGTGGCCGTCCGCAGGTGAAGTAGCTGCGCCGCACCGACCAGAGACCGAGGAATCGCCCATGCCGTCGCACCTGCGCGGCCTCGCCCGCCGGCGTCGCCGCTGGATCGCCCTGATCGTCGTGTGCTTCGCCATGTTGATGAACACGCTCGACCAGACGATCGTGAACGTGGCGCTGCCGACCATCCAGCACGATCTGCACTTCACCCAGGCGGCACTGGCCTGGGTGATCGACGCCTACCTGATCACGTTCGCCGGGGCACTGCTGCTGGCCGGACGACTGGGCGACCTCATCGGGCGCAAGAAGGTCTTCCTGGTCGGCGTGGCGCTGTTCACCCTGGCGTCGGCCGCCTGCGGCGCCGCCAACAGCCAGGCACTGCTCGTCGGGGCCCGGTTCGCCCAGGGACTGGGGGCGGCTCTGTCGTCCTCGGTCATCCTGGCCATCATCGTCGCCGACTTCCCCGTGCCGGCCGAGCGGGCCAGGGCGATGAGCTCCTACATCATCGTCGCCGTCGGGGGCGGATCGCTCGGTCTCCTCGTCGGCGGATGGGTCACCCAGGCGCTGAGCTGGCACTGGATCTTCTTCATCAACATCCCCATCGGCATCGTCACGTTCGCACTCGGCACGGCGCTCATCGACGAAAACGTCGGACTGGGGGTCCGGGCCGGGCTGGACGTCGGTGGCGCCCTGCTGAGCACGGGCGGGCTGATGTTGGCGATCTACGCCATCGTCAGCTCGAGTGAGTACGGGTGGAACTCGACCCACACCCTGGTGCTCGGTGGCGCGGCAGTGGTGGTGCTGGCCGCGTTCGTGCTCCTGGAGAGCCGCCTCACCCATCCGCTGATGCCCATGCGCGTCCTGCGCTCACCCGGGTTGCTGACGTCCAGCCTGGTCCGCGGCCTGATGGTGGTCGGCATGTACAGCACCTTCTTCATCGGCGTGCTCTATTTCCAGCACGTGCTGGACTTCAACTCGGTCGCCACCGGCCTGGCGTTCCTGCCGCAGACGTTGATGGTGGCGGTCATGTCCACCGGGTTCACCAACCGGATCATCGCCCGGTTCGGCCCCAAGCCCACCGCCCTCGGGGGACTGGTGGTGGTGGCCGTGGGGCTCGCGCTGTTCGTCGGTTCCGGCCCGCACACGGCGTACTTCCCCCAGATCTTCGCGGCCGTGCTGCTGATCGGCTTCGGGGCGGCGACCGCGTTCACGCCGCTGCTGACGATCGCCCTGGCCTCGGTACCGGTCCAGGACGCCGGCATCGGATCGGGCATCGTCAACGTGTCCCAGCAGGTGTCGGGGGCCTTGTCGGTGGCCATCCTCGGAACGGTGGCCACCAGCCACACCAGGTCCCTGCTCGCCTCGGGCAGCTCGGCCATCGACGCGTTGGACGGTGGCTACCGGCTGGCCTTCGTCGTGGCTCTGGCCAGCGTCCTGGTGGCGATCGTCCTGGGTGCGCTCATCCTGAGGCGTCCCGACACCGCTCCCGTCGTCGACCAGGCGTTCGAGGCCGAGGCGGAGACGATGATCGCCGAGATCATGTGATCGGACGTGTGGACGTGCCCGGTGGGTCCCGCCGTCACTTCCCGAGCACCTCGTCACCCCCTACCATGGGGGGTCACGACGCCGGGAGACCACAGAAGTGAGCGATTCGGATGACTGAGGTCGAGCGGGAGGAGCGTCGTCACCGGACCGTGAAGGTGGGCCCGACGACGGTGCCGACCCGGTCGCCGACGGCCACCGGTCCCCACGCCGGCACCCTCGCGCTCCAGCGCTCCGTCGGAAACCGTGCGGTCGCCGGTCTGGCCGGGGGTCGACCCCCTATTGTGCAGCGCCGGATTGCCACCACCCCCTCGGATCTGGACAAGTTCATCAGTACGGTCGACATGGTCAAGACCGGGCTCGGCAAGGGGAGCGACCGGACGAAGAGCTTGTCGGCCATCCGGGACGCGCTGGCCGAGTACCGCTCGGCCGACAGGAAGGGCCTGACCGATCCACAGGTCCAGGCCGGCCGCCTGGCCATCCTCGACGCCCTGTGCACCCGCTTCCTGAAGGAGAATCCCGAGGACAAGAAGCGCCGTACGATCGTCGACCGACTGCTCAACGAGATCGCCTCCGAGCGCGTGGCCGTCTCCCGCGCCCAGGCGCAGCTGGTCTACCAGCGGGACATCGAGAACTCGACGCCGGAATCGATGGGCCTCCCCAAGGGCACCCCCGGGCCCCGCAAGCCGGGCTGGCAGCGGACCCAGGATGCCGACCCCACAAAGAAGTTCGCATTCCAGGCCTTGAGCGACGCAGGCAAGGCCGGCGCCACGAATTACGACGTCGGGTCCGACCGACACCGGCGGGCCGGGGTCGAGGAGGAGAAGAAGAAGTACGGGCTGACCGACGCCGAGATCGCCGGCATCACCATCTTCTCGGCGGGTGACTTCAAGTACATCAATCCTGCGACGGCCAACAGCCAGTCATGGCTGGGCGCGCAGAAGGAGCAGTACAAGTCCCCGAAGGGGAAGAGAGGCGGGGAGCGGTTCGCGGACATGACCGAGGACCGGGGCAACCGGACGATCATGGAGGAGGGCAGCCTCCACACCGCCATGGCCCTGCAGGGCCTCAAGAAGATGGACCCCTACAAGGGAGAGACCTTCCGCGGCGCGCGCTTCACGCCCGAGCAGTTCAAGGACAGGTTCCAGATCGGGAAGAAGACCAACTTCACGACGCTCACCAGTTCGAGCTTCGACAAGGATGTCGGCCTCGACTTCGTCTTCGGCACCGGTTCGGGCACGAAGCCCCGCAAGGAGCAGACCGTCGCCGTCCTCTCCGTCTTCACCGACACCGGAGGTGTCGACATCTCCAAGATCGCCATGGTGAAGGGGGAGTCGGAGGTACTGATCCTCCCGGGTTCATGGTTCGCGGTGATGTCGGTCGAGGAGATCCAGCCGAAGGACGTCCGTGCCAAATGGGGTCGCAACTTCGACGCCACCGAGCCCGTGGCGAAGAAGTTCTACGTCGCCCGGTTCTCGCCCGCCGAGGCCGATCCCACCCCGCCGAAGCCGGTGCCGCAGTTCCAGCAGGCCACGCCGACTGGTCCGAAGCTGCCCATGTCGACACCGTGGGAGGAGTACGCGGCGAAGGCCGGCACGCCGACGAGGGGCGTGATCGGCGGTCGACGGTAGGCGTCCCGGACAGGCCGGGGCGCTACCCGGCGCTGATGCGGGCCACGACCTCGTCGGTGCCCACCACCTCGGCGAACCCGGCGGCCAGCGCCGCGCTCACGTCCTCGAGTACCTCGGCGCTGGGGTAGGGCGACCCGTCGGTCCGCTCCAGGTCCGGCCCACCCACTGCGTCGGCCACGAAGACCGTCCGGTAGTCGCGGCCGTGGGCGCTGCGCGCCGTCGTGTCGCAGCAGAAACTGGTCATGTAGCCGGCGACCACCACGGTGCCGACACCGAGGGTGCGGAGGATGCCGTCGAGGTCGGTCCCCTGGAACGAGTCGTAGCGGTTCTTGGTCACCACGATCGGATCGTCGGGCATGGTCAGGCCGGAGTGGAAGGCGACCCGGGGAGTTCCTTCGAGGAACGAGTCGTCCTCGTCCTCGGACGCGAAGTCGCCCATCCGGCCGACGTCGACCCCCGTGGCCCGGTGGGCGTGACGGATGTAGACGACGGGCGCCTGGCGTGCGGCGAAGGACCCGATCAGCCGGTTGAGGTTGGGGAGCCGGTCTGCAGCCTCGGCCACGTAGGCCGGCCCGTCGGGGTCGAAGTACTCCTCCTGCGCGTCGATCACGAGGAGCGCGGAGTCTTCCGGGTCGAGGGGGTAGAGCATGGGGTCTCCTCACGGGTGGCAGGTCCGGGCCGGCGTGCCCGGACCAGTGCGCCCCGACGCTACCGGGTGGCCCCGGTTCCGGCGTCGGGCAGGCGTGCACGGGGCGTGGGGAATCTATGGTGACCGGAGCTTGCTCGTCGACCGGACAGTACTTCCCGGGCCGTCGAGCGACCGGTGGTGACGACGAACTGGAGGAGATAGGGGACATGGACGAGGCACTTGCAGCGGAGTTCCAGTTCGCAGGCCAGGACATCCCCTGGCTGCTGCGTTCCTGGGCGGACACCCGGCCCGACAAGACGTTCCTCATCTGGGAGCCACGCGGCCCAGGGGGCCGGCACTGGACCTACGCGGAGTTCTGGAACGACGTCCGCGGCATCGCTGCCGGCCTGGCCGGGCGCGGGGTCCGGAAAGGCGACCGGGTCCTGATCCACGCCGAAAACTGCCCCGAGATGGTCCTGGCCTGGTACGCCTGTGCGGTCGTCGGTGCGGTCGGGGTGACGACCAACACCCGATCGGTGCAGGCGGAGCTCGAGTTCTTCATCGCCAAGACCGGATGCATCGGTGCCGTCACCCAGCCGTCGTTCGCAGCGATGGTGGCCGCCGCCGGTCCCGACCTCGGGTGGATCGCGGTGACGGAGGACGAGCATGACGTTGCCGCCGTCGTGGAGGGCGATGACCGGCTCGTCCCCTTCGCTTCTCTGGTCGGGCCGGTCGAGGATGCCCCCACCCGTGCGCCCGACCCGATGGCGCCGGTCGGCATCCTCTTCACATCGGGAACCACGTCGCAGCCCAAGGCGGTCGTGCACACCCACGCAAATGCGCTCTGGGCGGCCCGGGTCGGCCCGACCAACATCTCGATGGGCGCAGACGACACCTATCTCGTCTTCCTTCCGTTCTTCCACGTGAACGCGCAGAGCTGGTCGTTCTGGACCACGTTGGGGGTGGGAGGGACGATCGTCCTCCAGCCCAAGTTCTCGTCGTCGCGGTTCTGGGAAGTGGTCACGAAGCACCACGTCACCCATCTGTCGCTCATCCCCTTCGTGTACTCGGCCATCGCCGGCCAACCCATCCCGGAGCACTCGGTGAAGGTCGGGGTGTTCGGCCTCATCGTCCCCGAACTCGAGGCATGGCTGGGCTTCCGGGTGGTGCCGGCCTACGGCATGACCGAAACGGTCATTCACGCCACCAACGACAATCCCGGTCGGATGGTCCCCAAGGGGTCGATGGGCAAGCCCACCCCGGGCTACGAGCTGCTGATCGTCGACCGGGAGACCGGCGAGGTCTGCGCGGACGGTCGACCCGGCGAGCTCTGGGTCCGGGGCACCCGGGGGATCCAGCTGTTCCTCGAGTACTTCGACAATCCCGAGGCGATGGACAAGAGTTTCACCGACGACGGGTGGTTCAAGACCGGGGACGTGGTCCGTGTGGCGGAGGGGGGCAACTTCGTCTACTGCGACCGGGACGCCGATGTGCTCAAGGTGGGGGGGGAGAACGTGTCGGCCCGCGAAGTCGAGGACGCCTGCCGACAGGTGCCGGGCATCGCCGACGTGGCGGTGGTCGCCCAGTCGCACGAGATGCTCAACGAGGTGCCGGTGGCCTTCGTCATCAAGGGACCCGGGGCGGAGCCGGACGACGAGGTCCTGGGGAAGGCGATCATCGACGCCTGCGCCTCGGTGCTGGCCGACTTCAAGGTCCCCCGGGCGGTCTACGTGGTCGACGAGTTCCCGCGGGCCACGCTCGACAAGGTGGCGAAGAACAAATTGCGGGAGCGCGCCGACGAGGCCGTCGCCTGAGGTCCGGACGCACCCGCCCCCCGTCGCCGATCCGCACGTGCAACCCTTCCCGCCGAGCTGGCGGCGCCCGCGGCCCAGACCGAGACGGCTGTGGCCGTGAGCACCTACTGTGACGGGGTGCACCAGGCCGAAGGCAGTCGATGACCACCGAGAACGTCGCGATCCTCTTCACGGACATCGTGGGATCCACCGAGCTGTCCCAGCGGCTGTCGGCCGAGGTGGCGGACGAGGTGCGCCGGGGCCACTTCTCCCTCCTCCGCCAGGCCATCGCGGACACCGGTGGAACCGAGGTCAAGAACCTGGGCGACGGGGTCATGGTGGTCTTCGCATCCGCGTCGTCGGCGCTCGAGTGCGGTGTGGCCATGCAGCAGCTGGTCGAGCAGTCCAACCGGGGCGGCGCAGAGGCCGTCGGCCTCCGGGTGGGCATCAGTGGGGGCGAGGTCGACCACGAGGAGGATGACTACTTCGGTGACCCGGTCGTCGAGGCCGCCCGCCTGTGTGCCCGGTGTGCGACCGGTCAGGTGCTGGCGGCGGACATCGTGCCGGCCATGGCCGGTCGGAGGAACAAGATCGAGCACCGGGTGCTCGGGGACCTGGAGCTGAAGGGTCTTCCTGACCCGGTGGCGACGGTGGAGGTCCTGTGGGAGCCGTTGGAGGGGGTCGGCGGCGGGGTGCCCCTGCCGGACCGCCTGACGCTGCGCCCGGGTGTGGGCGTCGTCGGTCGTACGAGTGAGCTCGAGATCCTGGCGGACGCGTGCAAACGGGTCTCGAATGAGGGGGTGCGGGAGCTCGTTCTCGTGTCGGGCGAGGCCGGCCAGGGGAAGACCACGTTCGTGTTCGAGGCGGCCCGGACCGCCTTCGACCAGGGAGCCTGTGTGCTCCTCGGCCGGTGCGAGGAGGACCTCGCCACGCCCTACCAGCTCCTCGCCGAGGCGCTCACCCACTACGTGGTCCACGCCCCCGAGGAACTCCTCCTGGCCCATGTCGAGGCCTACGGGTCGGAGCTCGCACGGCTGGTCCCGGCGCTCGGCCAGCGGATTCCGGACCTGCCGCGCTCGACCAGCACCGACCCCGATACCGAGCGGTATCTGCTCCTTGCCGCCGTGGCCGGCCTGGTGGCGGCCATCTCGCAGGAACAGCCGGTGGTGCTGGTCCTCGACGATCTGCAGTGGGCCGATACCGGCAGCCTCCAGGTGCTCCGCCACCTGATGTCGACCGACCAGTCGATGCGGATGCTCGTCATCGGGACCTACCGGGACAACGAGTTGTCGCGCGCCAATCCGTTGCTCGACACCTTGGGCACGCTCCGGCGCCAGAGCGGCGTCTCGCGGATCGATCTGCGTGGCTTCGACGACGACGGAGTGGTGGCGTTCCTCGAGGCGGCCGCCGGCCATTCGCTCGACGAGGCGGGCACGGGTCTCGCCCTCGCCGTGTACCGCGAGACGGACGGGAACCCGTTCTTCGTGAGCGAGGTGCTGCGGCACCTGGTGGACACCGGGGCCATCTTCTGCGACGACGACGGGCGGTGGGTGGGAGCAGAGGGGCTCGAAGGCGTGATCCTGCCCGACAGCCTCCGTGAGGTGATCGGGGCGCGGGTGGCGCGCCTGGACGAACGGGCACAGCGGACCCTGTCCCTGGCGTCGGTGATCGGGCGCGACTTCGAGTTCGACGTGCTGGCCCTGGTGGCCGAGTCGTCCGAGGACGCGCTGCTCGACGACCTCGACGCGGCAGCGGAGGCCGCGTTGGTGCGGGAGCACGGCAAGGAGCCGGGGCGGTACAGCTTCACCCACGCCCTCATCCAACGCACCCTCTACGAGGATCTCGGACCCACCCGTCGCGCCCGTGTGCACCACCGCGTCGGCGAGGCCCTCGAGGACCTCTGCGGCGACCGGCCCGGTGCACGGGTGGGCGACCTGGCCCGCCACTGGTTCAGCGCCACCGTGAACAAGGACCTGACCAAGGCCCTCGACTATTCACGGTTGGCGGCCGACTCGGCGCTCGCCGAACTCGCTCCCGGCGATGCGCTGCGCTACTACCAGCAGGCGATCGACCTCTACGCACAGGTGATCGAGCCGGATCCGGCTCTGGGGATCGACCTGGCGATCGGTCTCGGCACCGCCCAGCGTCAGACGGGGGACCCGGCGTACCGCGAGACACTGCTGGACGCGGCCCGCAGGGCGGACGCCGCGGGCGATGCCAAGCGGCTGGCGACGGCGGCGTTGGCCAACGACCGCGGGTTCTTCAGTTCGCTCGGCGTCGTCGATGCCGACCGGGTCGCCATCCTGGAGATGGCCCTCGAGAGGACCGGGTCCGATGACGTCCACCGGGCACAGCTGCTGGCGAACCTCTGCAAGGAGTTGGCGTTCGGGGGTTCGCTCGAACAGTGCAGCGCCCTGGCCGAGGAGGCCATCGGCCTGGCCCGGTCGTCCGGTGACGGCGCCGCCCTGATCCGGGTCCTGGTGCACGTCGCAGTTCCGCTGCTCGTTCCGGAACGCCTGGACCAGTCGACGGAGCGGTCCCGTGAGGCGCTTGCCATCGCCGAAGGCCTGGGTGATCCCCAGCTCATCTTCTGGGCGGCTGCGATCCGGGTCCTGGTGGCGGCGGTGGCACGCGACATCGACGAGGTCGACCGATGCCTGGAGATCACGGGCGGCTTGGCCGAGAAGCTGAACCAGACGACCCTCACCTGGCTGAATTGCTTCAGCCACGCCACACGTGCGCTGATGGCGGGCGACACCGCCCGGGCGGAGCTGCTGGCGACCGAGGCCCTCCAGATCGGCACGGACGGGGGGGAGCCCGATGCGCTGTCCGTGTTCGGCCCCCAGCTCATGTCCGTGGGCTTCCAGAGGGGGACCATGGGCGATCTGTCTCCGCTCATCGAGGAGTCGGCGTCGTCGCTCACGGGGATCCCCGCGTTCTTCGGGGCGCTCGCCCTCTCCCACATCGATGCGGATCGCTTCGCCGAGGCCCGGGCGTGTCTCGAGGCGTTCGCTGCCGGAGGGTTCGAACTCCCCCGGGATGCGCTGTGGCTCACCGGCATGACCTGCTACGCCGAGGCGGCCATCCAGTGCGGCGAGACGGAGTTCGCCGGCCCGATCTTCGAGCAGCTAGATCCTGTGGCTGACCAGCTCTCGTATGGCATCGTCACCTCGGAGGGCCCCGTCGGGCACTACGTCGCCGGCCTGGCGGCCGTCCTCGGGCGTCACGCCGAGGCGGAGTCCCGCTATGCCGAGTGCGCTGCGTTCTGCGAGCGCGTCGGGGCCGTGTTCTTCGCCGCCCGGACCGACCTCGAGTGGGGTCGGATGCTCGTCGGACGAGGTGGCACGGACGGCGTGGCGAAGGGCAGGGTCCTCCTCGAGCAGGCCCTGGCCAGCGCCACGGCGAACGGCTACGGCACCGTCGAACGTCGGGCCGCGGCGGCCCTCGCCGAACTGGGCTGACAGCGAGGACCCCGACCACCGGGCGTCCGGTCCGCGATCACACCTTGCAGGCCGGGGTCCCTCCCGGCAGCCGGTGCCGGTAGCGGGCCACGACCCGGTAGCCGAGTGGGGCGACCCAGGAGGCCGGAGGCACGAGGAGGATCCGGCCGACGACCGTCCAGCCCCCGCCTGTCGCCTCGAGCGCACGTGCGACGGCGCGGGACCCTCCCTCCACACGGTCCCCGTCGACCCACCAGGCGGAGCGTGCGAAGTCGTCCGGGGTCAGGTGCAGCTGTTCGGCGCGGCCTTCGGGCAGGTGCTGCCACGGGATCGCCGTAGGTGACTCTGCACCGGACCAGCGTCGGGCCACCCACTGCGCCGAGCTCGTGCAGAACCCGCAGTCGCCGTCGTAGATCAGTTCCGGTCCGATGTCGTCCAGCCTAGGTGGGGTCCACGAACTGGCCCGAGGCGATCTCGGACTCACCGGACTCGATCGCCTGGACGAGGCGTGCGGCGACCGCGCCGGGGTCGAGACCGGTGGGGAGACGGGGTGGCGAGCCGTGGATGGCCCGGGATGCCAGTCCCGTCTCCGTGTGCGGTGGCCGGGCGTCGATCACGGTGACGCCCTGGCGTCGGAGTTCCCGGGTGAGCGACCGAACGGCTGAGCTCAGGGCGGCCTTCGACGCACCGTAGGTGGCCATGCCCGGCAAGGGCTGCTCGGCCAGGACGGCACTGATCATGAGGAGGAATCCTCGTGACTCTGCGAGCAGTGGGGTCACCCGTTTGATCAGCCACAGCGGTCCCAGCACGTTGGTGAGGAAGAGCTCCTCGATGGTCTCGTCGGGGGTGTCCGTCAGATTCCCGAAGGCCACCACTCCGGCCGCGTCCACCACCCCGTCGAGTCGCCCGTACCGGGCCGACACGGCGTCGACCAGCAGGTCCCCCGCCCGTGGGTCACGCAGGTCCAGCTCGATGATCAGGGCGTCCGGATCCGGTGCGGTCCGCTCCAGCGACGCCCGGTGCGGTCCGGCGCAGACGACGGTGGCCCCACGCGAGGACAGGAGCGCGGCGGTGGGCGCGCCGAGGCCACCGGATGCGCCGACCACCGCCACCACGGCGCCGTCCAGGTCACGACCGGGCACGGTCACCTCGCCTTCGACCGGGAGCGGCGGTCCCGCCGTGTCGGGTCCCCCCGCGGGGACCGGGGTGGTGGCAGGTCACGACGCCCGCTCCTCGCGACCGACCGCATCCTGGGTGTACGCCACCATCCGGGCGAAGAGCGAGGTGGCCCGTTGGAGGTCCGGCGATGCGGCCACGACGGATCCGGACAACGAAGCCGCCAGCCCGTCGGCGTGTCCGGGGTCTGACGCTCGCAGGAGTGCGATGCCCACATTGGTCGCTGCCCGCACCGAACCGGGGTCGAGCGTCCACACCGTCTCGAAGCGTCGATCGCGTTCGGACGTCCCCGGGGGAGTAGGGAGCTCCCACCCGGCGACGCACGCCGAGAACCCCGGGGAGTCGCAGACCAGCACCCACTCGCGCAGGACCGGCGAGTCGGCGGCGAGCGGCACCTCCCGCGGTCGTTCGGCCGACTCCTGCCTCTGCGTGAAGTCGGCAAACACGACGGTCCCCTCGGAGGTCCGGTCGAGCTCGTGCCACCGGGATTCGGACTGGCGGTAGAAGCGCGCCCGTTGGAAGGCTCCGATCAGCACGGGACGGCTGGCCCGGGCCAGGCACTCGTCTTCGATCGCCGCGGTCACCGCCCCCAGAGCAGGTTTGGTCAGGACGTGGGAACGGAGCCCGGCGTCGGCCGACCGCAACGTGGCGAAGAAGGAATCCGACTGCGGGGCCGCACCTTCGGCCGCGAGTCGGATGGCCGCGGGCACCGAGAGTCCCGAGCGCCGGAGCCGCACGACCTCGGCCACCCGGTCGACCTCGTGCGCGTCGTAGCGCCGGTGGCCGGCCCCGAGTCGCATCGCCACCGGGAAGCCGTGCCTGGCCTCCCAGGATCGGAGGGTGGCCGCCGGGACCCCGGTCCGCCTCGACAGCTCGCCGATGCTCATCGGAGCGTTCGGATCGGACTCATTCTTATTCACAGTGAATAGATTAGTGCATGATTATGCATAGGTTCCACCTAGAGTCGTACGGGTGTGAGAACCACACGCACGGACCCCCTCGGTGGGGTGTCGGTGCCGGATGCCGCCCGGTCCGGGGCGACGGAAAGCGAGGCGTCGGAATGTCAGATCACCTGCAGTGGGATCTGTCCGAGGCGCGGTCAGGTCAGTCGATGCCGTCGGGCACGGTAGGAGAGGACATGGCCCGGGTCATCTGGAGCCCGGGCGAGTTCGACGAACGGGCCTGGCGGCTGTCGGCGGCATGCCGTGACGTCGACCCGGAGGTGTTCTTCCCCGTCGGGTCGACCGGTCCGGCCGTCCGCAAGATCGCGGAGGCCAAGGCCGTCTGCCGGGGCTGTCCGGTCCGCCTGGTCTGCCTCCAGTACGCGTTGGCGACCCATCAGGACGACGGGGTGTGGGGTGGATACGACGAGGCCGAGCGACGTGAACTCCGACGCAGGTGGCGCCGGCTGGGCAGTCCCCGGCGGTTCGGGCCGACAGCCTCCCCCGACCAGGTCGGTCCGCTCGACGGTGCCGCCCGGTTGGACTGGACCCCCGAGGCCAGTTGACCCCGGATCTGTCGGTGCCGACCACGGAGTCACCTGCCGGGGGCAGGACGGTCATGGAGCAGACGTGGAGCCGGATCGTCTGGGCCCACTGGCCGGTCGAGGCAGATGAGGTCGCCGACCTCCTGCCGCCCGGCCTCGTCCCCGAGACGTTCGACGGGTCCGCCTGGGTGGGTCTCGTCCCCTTCCAGATGACGAACCTCCGTCTGCCGGGCCCTCTGTCCAGGTTGACCGCTACGGTCCGGGTCGCCTCGTTCGGAGAGGTCAATGTGCGCACGTACGTGCGGGGGCCCGATGGCCGGACCGGCGTGTGGTTCGCCACGCTCGATGCCGACCGGGTGCTCGCCGTGCTCGCCGCACGGATCGCGTTCGGACTCCCCTACCGCCTTGCAGTGACCCGGTTCGAGAGCACCTCCCCGGACGGGTCCGGGCAGCTCACCTGGAGCAGCGTGCGCCGGCACGACCGGGTGCGGTCGGAGCTGCTGGTGGCACCTGATGAGGAGCAGGCGCGGCCGGCGGCGGCGGGGCTCGAACAGTTCCTGGTGGAACGCTATGCGCTCTACTCCTGGTGGCATGGCCGCCTGCTGCGCGGGTCCCTGTCCCATGCGCCCTGGCGGGTCCGCCGGGCACGACCGGTCCGTGTGGACAGCGGAACGGTCGACGCCACGGGTATCAGCGTCCGCGGTGAGCCACACGTCCTGGTGGGCGAGCCGGTCGAGGTCCGGATCCATCCGTTCGGCCGCGCCCGAGAGTCGGTTGCGGAGGGAGCCGCCGCCTGTCGTCGGGCTGAGGTCGGGCCGCGGTGACCGTCACCGTGAGCCGTTCGTACGCGGTGCCGGTGGAGGCCGCATGGTCGCTCCTCGTGTCCACGGGGACCTGGTCCCGGTGGGGGCCGAGCGTGCGTGGGGTCGAACCGTCCGCGGCCGTCCTGACCGAAGGCCTCCGAGGCCGGGTGAGGACGCCACTCGGGATCTGGCTACCGTTCCGCATCACCCAGCTCCAACCGCAGCACTCCTGGACCTGGTCGGTCCTCGGGATCCCGGCGACCAGCCACCGGGTCGACGCCGAACCAGGTGGGTGTCGGGTGACGTTCGGGGTGCCACGCCTGGCGTTCCCCTATCTGGTGGTCTGCCGGCTGGCGCTCGGGAGGATCGCTGCGGAGCTCGAACGGGACGTGACGTAGGCAGTGCGGCCCTCCCGCTCCCCATCACGAACCACCGCGTCCTGGTCGACGGCGACGAGGCGTTCTACCGGGTGCCGCGCTGCCTCCGCCGTCCTACGGCAACATGAATGTTTCGCGACATGCTGTACCTGGAGCCCTCGAAGCGCGACGCTTGACTTCCCAGCAGGTAGCCACCGTGTCGGAGGTAGGCGCATGGATGTCGACGAGGAACTGGACAGCTGTCCCCACTGCGGATTCCGCGATGTGCCGACGTTGATCGTCGGGAGGTCGGCCGAGGTCGGTGGAGGAACGAGCTGGCGATGCCACTCGTGCCACCAGACCTGGTCGGATCGGGAGTACCTGCCACTCCGAGCTTCCTAGCTCAGACGGCGGTGACGGCCACCGGCAGGTGCTTGAGTCCGTTGATCCAGCTCGACCGCAGCCGGATGGCGTCGCCGGCCTGGTCGATGGCGCGTGTGTGCCCGAGGAGCTCCTCCAGGAGCACCGAGATCTCGAACCGGGCCAGATGGGCACCCAGGCAGTGGTGCGGCCCCCCGCCTCCGAACGACACATGGGGGTTGGGCGTCCGGGTGATGTCGAACCTCCTGGGGTCGGCGAAGACCTCGTCGTCGTAGTTGGCGCCCATGAAGAAGAGGGCCACCGGGTCGTCCTCGCGGATGGTCACCCCGTGGAGCTCGAGATCGCACGTGGCCGTCCGACGGAAATAGACGATCGGGGTGGACCACCGGATGATCTCGTCCGCCGCTGTGGTCGCCAGGCCCGGGTCGGAGCGGAGCAGCGTCATCTGATCGGGGTTGTCGAGCAGTGCCAGCATGCCCTGGGACATGGCTGTCCTGGTGGTCTCGTTTCCGGCCACGGCGAGCGCCAGCACGAACACCTCGAACTCGTGCGCCCCGAGGGCGTCGTCGTCGACCTCGGTGATCAAGGACGTGACGATGTCGTCGCGGGGCTCCACCCGACGCTGCTCGGCCAGCTGGGTGCCGTAGGTGTAGAGGGCGATGGCGGCGTTCATCGGGGCGTCGGCGTCGACGGCGAACTCGGGGTCGGTGGCACCCGAGATGATGTTGGTCCACTCGATCACCTGGGGCCGGTCCTCCACCGGTACGCCGAGCAGTTCCGAGATGGCGAAGGCGGGCAGGACGCTGGCCACCTCGGTGACCCAGTCGAAGGTGCCCCGTGCGGTCACGTCGGACAGGACATCGCGGACCGCCTGGCGGTAGCTGGCTTCGAATTGGGCGATGGCCCGTGGGGTGAACCCCCGGTTGACCAGTCGTCGGAGCCGGGTGTGCTCGGGTCGGTCCGTCTCGATGATGGAGCGGAACAGGTCCCGTTGCTCCTGGGTCTGCTCACTCAGGAACACCCCGCCCCGTTGGGAGGAGAACCGGTCGATGTCCCGATTGGCCGCCTGCACGTCGGCGTGCCGGGTGAGGGCCCAGAAGCCGGGGACAGCCGGGTCGTCCGTCTCGTGCCAGTGGACCGGGGACTCCTGGCGCAGCCACGCGAACTGCTCGTGCGGGATGCCACGCGTCCACTGGTCGGGCTCGATCACGTCGATGTCCACCGTCATCACCTTTCGTCGGGCCGTGGCGTCGGTGACGGAAGGCCGCCCACACCCGTGCCGGTCACGCCTGCCGGGGTGTCCGTGACCTCGGCGGTCCCGACCGGCGGCGGCAGCCATCGGACGGTGCCCGGACAGTACCGCCCCAGCGGGGTGGGCCGCCACGGTGGACAACCTCGGAACGGCGAGCGACCACCCCGTACGCTTGTCGCCATGCGCACCGAATGGAATCGGACCGATGCAGGGCCGAGGTCGGATCCCCCCACGTCGCGGGCCATCCGGTGAATTCGGCAGCGCCCGACCGGGTGGACGTGGTCATCGTGGGAGCCGGTCCGGTCGGATGCGTGCTCGCCCTCCTGCTCGGCAACCGGGGGCGGAGCGTGCTCCTGCTCGAGCGACACGCCAGTGCCTATCCTCTGCCCCGGGCCGTGCACTTCGACGACGAGGCGGCCCGGATCCTCCAGTCCTGCGGGCTGGGTGGCGACCTGCCCGGTCTGTCCGAACCGGCCACCACCTACGAGTGGCGCAACGGTGACGGCGTGCCGCTCCTCCGGTTCGCTACCCCGGCCCAGGGGCGTCAGGGGTGGCCGTCCGCCAACATGTTCAACCAGCCCGACCTCGAGGCCCGGCTGTTCGACCGGGTCGAGGCATCCGATGTCGTCTCCCTCCTGTGGAGCCATGCCGCCGCCGATGCCGGTCAGGACGACGACGGCGCCTGGGTCGAGATCGAACCGACGGGCGGTGGCACCCGATGCCGCGTCGACGCGTCCTTCGTCGTCGGGTGCGACGGCGCCAACAGCACCATCCGTGAGCTGCTCGGGATCGCCCTCGACGACCGGGGCTTCTTCTTCGACTGGCTCGTCGTCGACGTCGCCCTCCACGAGCCACGTGTCTTCGATCCTCCGAACCTCCAGGTGTGCGACCCCCTCCGGCCGACCACGGTCGTGTCGGGTGGCCCGGGCCGGCGGCGTTGGGAGTTCATGTGCCTGCCCGGTGAGTCCCTCGAGACGCTCGATGACGAGACCGCCGCCTGGGCCTTCCTCGAACCGTGGGACGTCCGCCCCGACAATGCCACCATGGTCCGCCATGCCGGCTACCGGTTCCGCGCGCGGTGGGCGACCACGTGGCACGACGGACGGATCTTCCTGGCCGGGGACGCCGCCCACCAGACGCCCCCGTTCGCCGGCCAGGGCATGTGCGCCGGACTGCGCGACGCCGCCAACCTGGCCTGGAAACTCGACTATGCGCTGCGCTACCCGGACGCCACCGCGCTGCTCGACACCTACGACACCGAACGTGTCCCCCAGGCCGGGGCGGTGATCGAGCTGGCCACCGCGCTCGGTCAGGTCATCTGCATTCCGGACGCCGACGAGGCCCGGGTTCGCGACGAGCAGATGGCGCCGCTCATCCCGCCCGGCGGAAGCACCCCGGCACCGCCGATGCCGGCCATCTCGGGCGGGTTCCTGACCGACGACGCGTGTGCCGGCGAGCTCTTCGTCCAGTCGGTCGTCCGGGTCGACGGGACCGAGGGGCTGCTCGACGACGTCGTCGGCACCGGGTGGCACCTGGTGATGCTGGCCCCGCCGAGCGGCCTCGACGGCGAGCTCGTCTCCTGGTTCGAGTCGGTCGGGGGCAGGATCGTGGCGATCGGTTCCGGGGTCGAAGATGTAGACGGAACCTACGGCCGATGGTTCGCCGAGCACGGGGCCGTCGCCGCGCTCGAACGCCCGGACTTCGCCATCTTCGGGACCGCCACCACCAACCGGGACGTCACCGGCCTGCTCGACCGGCTCCGGTCGCGGTTCGCGGCCGTCCGCCGGGATCCGGTCGAGCCCTGATTCCTGGTTCCGGCGGGCGGTCAGGCGCGCCGACCGGCAGCTCCGATCAGGAAGCGGCAGCTCCGATCAGCGAGCGGCAGCTCCGATCAGGAGGAGAACGACACCAGTGCGGCCTGGGCCAGGAGCGGAGCCCGATCCGCTGCGAGGATGAATCCGGCGCCGATGGCCCGGTCGAGGGCCGCGGTGTACGCGGCCACGTAGCCGGACGGTGTCCCGTACAGGGACACCAGGGT
>Ga0209698_10001606_pt1 | contig 25999 bp, 22 predicted proteins | sample LitLauG_LLR_2012_FD_187203 | JGI IMG/M metagenome (GOLD analysis project Ga0209698, IMG submission 187203) | Freshwater sediment microbial communities from Pennsylvania, USA - Little Laurel Run_MetaG_LLR_2012 (SPAdes) (version 2) | ecosystem: Environmental > Aquatic > Freshwater > Creek >... | reverse complement strand
CCATTAAAGACAATCCAGTTGCCGGTGACCGGATCGTGCATCGGCTGGTGACCGAGGGGAGACAGATCGATGATGGAGAGGCGGGTGTGCGCGAAACCGATCTCATGACCGTCCGCAGTCAGGAGGATGGTGCCTGTGTCGTCCGGACCTCGATGGGCAAGGCTCCGTGCGGCTTTCTCCAGTAGATCCGGAGAAAGTGAATTGCCGCGAGAAATGGCGCCGAAGATTCCGCACATTACGCTGGAACGGACATCATAGCGTATGCCGAATCACAAACCGAACTTCAGGCGCAGAGGCGGCCGGGGGTTGGAATTGGTTTGATAGATTCTTTTTCTGGGCGGCGAACTTCGCCCTCAGGGGTAAAGCCCGCATCTTGTTGCTGACCTGAGCGGCACGGCTGAAGCCGTGCCTTCCCGAACCTACTGTGAAAACCAGGTCTAGGCATACTTCTTCAGCGAATGGAGCCGGGAATTCGTTACTGCATCAGTGACCTGATCCTGCTCGCTGATGGTGAGGTCGTTATAGAAAGGTAAACGCAGCAATCGCTCGCTGATATCCTCCGTCACTGGGCAATCCGTGGGACGGGCTGCGAAGTTCTTTCCAGCTTCCGAAAGATGCAGGGGCGTGTAGTGGAAAACGCTGAGGATGCTGTGCGCCTTCAGATGTGAGATCAATGACTTGCGATGCTCCTCCGAAGGCAGAAGCATGTAGAACATGTGATAGGTCTGCTCGCACTCGGGCGGAATCACGGGCAGTGTCACGTCGTTACTCTCAGCCCAGTCCGCCAGCGATTCATAGTATCGATTCCACACGCGACGCCGCTTTTCCTGAATCGTCTCTCGGGCTTCGAGCTGCGCGCAGAGAAATGCAGCCAACAGATCAGAAGGCAAATAGCTGGATCCCAGGTCCACCCATGTGTATTTGTCCACCTCGCCGCGGAAGAAGCGGCTGCGGTTTGTGCCTTTCTCGCGAATCACGAGGGCCCTCTCCAGCAGTTCAGCATCGTTAATGACCAGGGCTCCGCCTTCGCCGCATGTGAAGTTCTTGGTCTCGTGAAAGCTCTGTGCCGCGAGGCAGCCGAACGTTCCGGTGTACTTGCCTTTGTAGCGGGAGAACAGGCCGTGCGCATTGTCCTCCACGACCTGAACCCCGTGGCGGGACGCGATCGCAAGAATCGAATCCATCTCGCAGGAAACTCCCGCATAATGAACCACGACAATCGCTTTGGTGCGCGGCGTGATGAGGGACTCCAAACGGCTCTCATCCAGATTCAGCGTGTCCGGACGGATGTCCGCAAATACCAGGCGTGCTCCCCGCAAAGCAAAGGCATTGGCAGTCGAGACAAAAGTAAACGACGGGACGATGACTTCGTCCTCCGGGCCGCAATCCAGCAGCAGAGCCGCCATCTCCAGGGCATGCGTGCAGGAGGTGGTCAGCAAGACCCGTGGAACCCCAAGTTCCCTTTCGAGCAGTTCGTGGCACTTGCGGGTAAAGGGCCCGTCCCCCGAAGCGTGGCCGTTGGCAATGGCCTCCGCAATGTATTTGTATTCATTGCCGGCGAGGCAGGGGCGATTGAATGGGATCTGGTAGGTCATGATTTGCGGAACACGAATAATTTTTGGGTGCCATAGTCACCGGCGGGAGGAAGCTGCGAGAACCAGCGATTCCATTCGGCATTCGGGTCAGCTACAGAAACCGGTGCATGAACCGCCTGCGCCAGGAGAGGTTTCAAGACCCGTGTACCAACGTAGTACGTGCTCGCGAAGTTCGACAGCTCCAGCATTTCTGATTCAGCACTGATTGCCGCAATCACCTGGTCCTGGTCCAGGTACTGATTGAACGGGGGCATCGGAATGTGCTCCAGTCCCCACTCCTTGCGGAGCGCGTTCAACCGCCGCCAGCCTTGCAAGGTCGCCTCCGAGAGCAACAGCAACCCGCCTGGCTTCAATACCCGAAGGCATTCGCGCAGGCCGCTGAGCTGGCGCTCCCACGTTCCCAGGTTGATCAACACCCGCACGACAATCACCTTGTCGTAGGAATTGGGCGGCTCTTTCAATTGGGTGATATCGCCGACATCAAATTCCACCGACCCGAGCAGTTGATCCTGCATGGAAGCGAACCGGACTCGAGCGTGCTCGATCATCTCCGAAACGTAATCCAAGCCACGAAGCTGGATCCGGCGGGCGCAGGCGAATTGCATGGAAGAATATCCGTTGGCACAACCTACGTCCAGAACCTTGTCTCCATCGACCAGGTGCCGGGCGATCTCACTGATCTCCATCTCGATGATTCGATAGTCAGACCAGGAAGCCGATGGCGATTGGCCGTGCTCCCGCGCCTGCCGTGTCCAGTATTCGTAGATTTCGCTTTGGCTCAGACGGGTTGTCATCAAAATGAAACTGCCTTACCGCTCTGCGCGGTTTTGTCTATTTCAGCGTCACGGACCACATAAGGAGGCTTCTGCATGCTGCGAAAGTGCATACGAGCCAGATACTCCCCGATGATCCCCAGGGCGAACAGCTGCGCACCGGAAAATAATGCGACGACGGATGCGAGGAAAGGGAAACCCGGCACAGGATCGCCGTGCAAGAAGAACCGGCCGACCACGTACGCTAGAACAAAAATTCCGAATACCGTGAAGACAAATCCGATCAGGCTGGCTATCTGCAACGGCATGGTACTGAAGCCGGTCATCATGTTCATTGCATGCGTCGCCAACTTACGAAAGGTGTATCCCGAAGTGCCCTGTTCCCGCGGCCGGTGATTCACGCGCACGGCTGCGAAGCGATTAGTGCCCCAGGTCAGGAGTACATCGATCGATACAAACGACCCTTCGTAGTGCGCGAAGGCTTTGGCCACCTGGGCGCGAAAGGCGCGGAACGCGCAGACTTGCCGCGCAATCCGGGAGCCCATCACGTTCTGCAAGGTCAGCTTGGTCACCCAGGAGGCAAAGTCGCGACCCAACCCATGTTGCTCCTGCTCCGGCGTACCATAGACGACGTCAAATCCGCCCGCGAGCGCTGCCAGCAGTTTTGGAATCTCTCCGGGGGGGTGCTGCAGATCGTCATCCATGGTGACGATGACTTCGTAGCGTGCAGCCCGGATGCCGCAGAGCAAAGCGTTGTGCTGGCCGTAATTGCGCATGAGGTTGATGGGACGGATCCAGGAATACTGGCGGGCCAGGTCGCAGATGACATCCCAGCTGCGGTCGGGACTGCAGTCGTTGACCAGGATGAGTTCGAAGTTCTCTGCGATTGCGACGAGCACGGACTCCAATCGGCGGCCCAACTCGGGAAGGATCTCCGCGCTGCGATAAACGGGGACGACGACGGAAATTCGCCGCGGCGCCACCTGATCTTCTTTCGAGACCTCGCCGATCTTATGCATCCCCATGTCCGGACTCGCCCGCAATCATACCTGTTATCCTGAAACGCTGATCCCGTCACCACGACGTTTACGCGGGCCTGCGAGCGACCACCACCAGCGAAGTGCCGAAGGGCAGACGATGCCCGCGAGCAAGCCAACCTGCTTCGAGGAACAGCAGGGCCGTGAGAATTTCATTCACAATTGGAACCAACCGGAACTCATTGGCCGTCCGGTCGCGAGCTGTGCGCGAGTCGGCATGAGACGGGAGTCCACGGATCTTCCGAACAAACCACACAATCGGGAAAATCGACGCCATGAACTGGCTCACAAATTCGACGTGGAACCCCGCTTCCGTCAGCTTGTTGCGAATGTCCCCGACAGAATAACGCCGGCAGTGGTGGGCGGCCTCGTCGAAATAACTCCACAAGAACGGGTGGGCGGGCACGGTCAACAAGAGCGTCCCGCCCGGCGCGATGTTCTTCCATAGTGAAGCGAGCGTCTCTCGCTCTTCCGGGACATGCTCCAGAACGTCGAACATGCCAACCAGGCTAAAGGGCTTACTGAATGGGCAGTTCCGAACGTCTCCCTGGACCAGCAAACCGGCAGATCGTCTTTGGGCGTATCGCAAACCATCCAACCAGAGTTCCAGCCCGACAACCACGCCATCTGGGCAAGCCTTGCGAAGCACGCGAAGTACGTTTCCTGTCCCGCAACCGACCTCCAGCACGAAATAGCCAGGGGGAAAGCCGGACGCAATTCTTTTCGTCAGTTTGAAAATCAACCTGTTCCGGGCACGGAACCAGAAGTGGTGGTCCTCGATGCGAGCCAGTTGCTCGAAAAACGTGGGATCGTAGCCGCCGGGCCGTACGCCGTCAGAACGGGGCGCAGTTTTTCGTTCCTTGGGAACCGTTGCTGAAGTCTGATGGGTCAAGTCCGGTCGTGGTGGAACGGCCTGCGAATTTCCACAATCTATCACAATCCATCCCTAGCGCGAGAGCCGGTAAACCCCAATTTCTCGAGTTTCGCGCCATGGGGTTATCGAGGGCGAGATGCCCTGCAATGCACTACCCCACACGACGATCCAGCAAACATGGTCCTTGGCAAGGCGCGCGGATGCGGCTTCCGTGATTTGACCGTTCACGAAGGACTCTACGTCATCGCGCCTCTGCTCATACAGGCGATCGGCTTGCGCGAGCACATCCGCGGAGTTATGCCCACTAAGGCCCGGGACGGCCGAGTATTTGGAGTAGGGCTCGGATGAGAAATAACCATCGAGACCGGTCATCGCCATGATCGCAAAATTTGTGGATTGGAGCGGGGGACCCCATATCGCCCTCTCGGTAAGGTCACTCGGCAGATAGGCTACGACGTCGTCGGGCGCAGCCACCGAACGAATATCCTGTAAGGCACGCGCTGTATCCTGGCCGAAGGCAACTTCGGACGAGAAATTGAACGCACCCAGGGCTTGCACCCAGGTCAGTGCAAGCATTCCCCACAGAGCGACCGCGCGCCAGTTTCCCCGGTTGCGCACCAGCCAGGCATGGATTGGATGAAGCGAGAAAAGACCGAGAATCCAGAGCGTCGGCTGAAAAAAAGCGACGACGATGCCCATCCCTTGGTACGGAAAAAACGTGCCGATCACGAAAGATAAGGCGAAGACAATGCCGAACACTACGGCTATGCCGCGATGACGCTCTTCGCCCAGATCAAACCGCGCCATCGGGCCCACTCCGAACAGTTTGACTCCATAGCCGACGATCGGAAACATGATCAGAGAAGCCCACGGGATGAGCGCGGCGGGAATCATCCGGCCGAGCAGCGTTCCCCAGATGGTGGCCGGGAATTCCAGGTTCGGCCCCCTAAAAGGAAAGCCGGGCGCAAGGTTGTGAAATCCCGACAGCAGCATCGTCGCAGTCACAGGCAAGCTGCCGACGAATATGAACAGAGCGAACCAGGTGAGATCGCGCGCTTCGTTTTGCTTGTCCTGCAGAAATAATATGAGGGTCCCAAGCACGGCAGCGACACCGATCGTGGCCGCGAGTGTGAAGTTGAAGCCGGCCATAAGCCCCAACAGCAATCCCGCGAGAAGCCAATCGCGCCGGGAACGCTCGGGCCGCAGAAGGACGTTGATCGCTGCAAAACAGATCAGGAGGCTGTGGTAATGGGCAGGGCGATGAACCAGCGGCAGGATCGAAGGAAGGCCATCCCAGGACGTCCAGTTAGAAACCAGCACGGCACGCATCGCGGCAAATTGCGAGGCATGAACGACAGCCTGCAGAGCGCCGAAAAACCAGCCCAGGCCGCCGGCGCCGAGAAGCAGCACAATGCTCAGAATGCCACCCCTGGCTGTTCCCAGCAATTGCCTGCCGGCGCGAAAGGCCAGGGTGCCGATCAGGAAATATACAAGGACGGGATAGCATCGGTAGTAGAGGTCGAACAAATCGGTGGCGCCAAGGGGCAATGCGTGTTGCGCGCGCAGGATGAGTGCAAGCGCGAGGTCACCAAAATAGTGATAAACGGTTGGCCTGAGGCCCGAAACCATGAAGTTGTCAGGCGGCACGTGATGCAAGAGGCGCTGCAGCAGAGTCACATGAAACAGAGGATCCTGGCCGGCTGGCCCGTAGAAAACGAACTCGCCCTGTGAGAACCGGCCGCTTCTCCAATAAAGGGGAGCAATGGATAGCGCTACCGCACAACCTGCCAGAACGCTCTCATACCTGTCCGTGGTCCACCGTGGCGGCAGCGATGCATGCTTGATGTACAGAGCGGCGAGAATCATTCCCGCGGCCGAAAGCACGACCACGGCATAGGGAAAATAAACGTCGATGGAGGCGCGAGCGAAAAGATCGTAGGCCGTCGTGATACTTACAATGCCAAAGATCGGGCTGAGAACGGTCCGAAGACCGCCCGGGAGACCTCCCCAGAGTGTCAACAGCAGATAGCCGGGGAAGAAAAAGATAATGACAAAAGCGAACATCCCCAGGATCGTGCCTTCTGGATGGTTGGACAAAACAATCGGGATAAGAAGCAACAGGGAAGCGAGCAATGAAGCGAAGAGGAGTGCAAAAGGACTGGCCTGACCGATCTTGGGCACCATCGGGATAAGAGACTATACCAAAAGGCGCAGGTGACCTTCGTCTGGGCTATCCCCGCACTATGTCTTCAGCATCGACTTCAGTCGCCGGCGTTGGCCTGCCCAAATCGGGTCGACCAGGCCCGAATACATGAACCGGTATTCCGGAGCAGAGTAATAGGCTTCAATTTCGGTTCGCCAGATCAAGTGCGGAGAGTCTGACGAAAAGTCGGTCGTTCCGGGACAGGGGGAAAAACAGAAGCGGTGAGTTTGCCGGACGAGATCCCAGGCTGGCTGGGTCATGGCAGACCACGCGTAGGGCCAGGCGAAGGACTCCACTGTCTTTTGAGTCCACGATGCGATCTTTTCAGCGCCGCCCTGAATCTGATCACGCAGTTCCGCCCCGGAAAGAGCCGCCAGATTGGTATGGGAAAGCGTGTGGTTTCCGACCGAATGCCCGCGCCTTACCAGATCGGCGAGTTGCCCGGGGTTCATGGGCGACCACTCTTCCTCGCGGGCGCTGGGAGCAACTCCACGAATGTCGATGCGCGAGTAGTAAAAGTCCCTGGCTTCGTGACCTTTCAGCCCAATAAACTCGGGCACCACAAAAAACAGGCCGCGCGTTCCCATGGATTCAAGCAGGGGGGCCGCGACGGCGTAATTGCTTTCGCGGCCATCGTCAAAGGTAAACAGGACAGCGGGCTTGGACCAGGTTGAAGGGGGCCGGGTGCGATCCCAGAGTCCGAAGAAGGTCTCGGGGGAGACGAGGGTAAAACGTTCGGCGACCCATTCAAGCTGGCGGCGAAGTTGGGCGGCGTCCCAGGGCAGAGTTTCGTGCATCTCGACTACCCGCACGAGAGGGCCGCCTTGCGATGCCCGCCGGCGCAACCGGCGCAGCATCGCTTCATCCAAGCGAAGACTCGCGGCGGTCTGGATCAGGCTCGTGCGCAGGAAGCGCTTCAAATCGGGATTCCTCTCGCGGTATTCGCGCTGCCCCTAAAGGGGCGGCTGAGACTGAACACTTACGGCATCGCTGAAGCGATGCCCTGATACGAAACCACGTTTTTCGGCAGCGTATGAAGCCGAGCCCTGCCAAATACCTATTTTAAGAAAACGCCTCTACTTGAACGCTTCGACGTACAGGGAATGTGGCAAGTCACGCGAGTCGCCCGGTTCGTATGGGGGAACCTGGCTCCCATACAAGCGGCTCTTTCCTTCCGCCGATTGCTCAACTTCACGAAAACCGGATTTCCGGAGAACCTCGTCGAGATAGCTGAAGTCGAAGGCCGTGCGGTGCTGGCCGTCGCAGAAAACGAAATTCGAGAAGCGGCCGCCGAGCGAGTCGAAGTGGCGGGGAAAAGAATCGTCGAACCATGCGCTCTGCTTCTGACCGTAGGCGGAAATCGCGCTGGCCAGGTTGGGAACGATCAGGCGGATTCCTCCCCCCGGCTTCAGCACTCGCTGGCATTCGCTAAGCAACAACTGCAATTCATCCGGATAGAAGTGCTCGAACATGTGCGTGGAATAGACCGAGTCCACGGCGTTTGGAGGAAATGGAAGCCCATTGCGCACGTCGAGCCAGAGATCAATTCTGTTGAAGAGATTGCCGTCGATGTTCAGAAAACCGGGAAGGTATTTTGGGCCGCAACCAAGATGCAGATGGCGGGCTCCGTTTCGAGGACGCGGGTTCGTGATGTAACGGCGCAGAAAATAGTTGGGAAGGGTGGCCTTGGCAATGCCCCAAAATACGATGTCCTTATAGCGCTGGTGAAGCAACCCATCCTCCGAAGCGGTGCTGGTCATTATAGTGGAAGGCTCGCTCGACGCAGATTCCAGCGATGGAGCGGCAAGGCGGCTTTAGATGAGCCAGTCGCCATCGGCGGGAACCATATACCAGTTACGAGTGGGCAGAAGGCCGGACTTGTCGAGGAACCAGCCGTTGGGCGCATCCAACTGGCGGCGCGTGAAACCGAGATGCTGAAGCGCCTTTTGCCGCTCCTCGTCCAGACCGCGCAGCACGATGGCATCGACGCTACTGCGATAACGTTCTGTCAATGCAGCGACAATCGACACACACATCTCAGGCGTCACAGACGGATAGATATCTAGCACGTGGAGGGCGCGAATCTGCCCGCGATATCCTCGGGAACGTTGATTGACCGTGACCAGGACGTCGGATTTGGACTGCTGGTTTCGAAACGCGAAGAGGGCTACGGTGGTATCTCGGCCAGAAAAGTAGCGCCAGTGGATGTAGCGGAGATCGCGGCTGGCGGTCAGTTCCGGAGCCGAACCATGAATAGGCAGTTGCATGACCCGCTCAGCCGACGTCAGCGGAACTAGGTCTTCGGGACGGCCATCTTCGAGTTTCAAGCGCTTGACACGACGCACAACAGGCGCGGCAGGACGGCTGGCAAATCGCGCGAGCGCTCTGGGCACACTGCGACTGGTCAACCCCTCTTCGATCACTCCTTCCCAACGAAGCACGCCGAACAATTCGTGATCGGAATGCGGAATGGGAAGCGCGCCGCGCGCTCTCCACAGCCTGGCTGCATGGAGGTTGGCGGAGTTTCCGAACAGCGGCCATTTTCTGCCTATCTCTGAAAACCGGAGAAAGATCAGGCCGCCACTACCGCGATAGCGCTCGTCCACGTAGAAACAGCTGGAGCCGACCACCAGCAGGGTTCGCTGCTGGAAGCGAAAGGTTTGCGGGACATACAGTATGCAGCCGACGAGTTCGCCTTGCGGCGATCGCAACCCGCAACCGAGAGGGATCTCTGGATTGCCCGCCGGGTTTTCGAGCAGGAACCAGCGCAGGTGGCTCTCAACGCTTTGGGGTTCGCGTCCCGATTGAGCGGCAATAAAGTGCGCGAGTTCGACGATCTCCGAGCCGGAAATTGCAACCAGCTCGGCGCGAGGGCCCGCAGACGGCTTCGTGATGGGTGGAGTGCTCATGCTATCGATTCGCCGTAGATCTGTGCCAGGCGTTGCGCCTGATGAGGCAGTGTCAGCCCGTTCAGGATCGTCTGGCGCGCCGATGCACCCAGACGTGCGCTGAGATCGGGCGACTGCAGCAAAGTGGAGAGTCCGTGTGCGAGTTCGTCGAGGCCATCGACTGGAATGAGCCAGCCATTTTTTTCGTGCTCGATGATTTCCTGAATTCCCTGCGCGCGGCAGGCGACCACTGGCTTGCCGCACGCCATGGCCTCTAGATATGCGCATCCCAGTCCTTCGTAGCGGCTGGGGAGCACAAACACGGAGCAAGCCCGCATTGCGTCCGCCACCTCCGCACGGCTTTTTCGACCCTCGAATTGCACGCGCTGCGCAATTCCTAACTCTCGGGCCAACGCTTCGAAGCGGGAGCGGTCCGGACCTTCGCCAATCATCCGGCAACGCAACTGCGGGAAAGAGGCTTCGAGTTGCTGGATCGCCCGTAAGACGAGTTCATGTCCTTTGCCCGCGAGCAAGTTGCCTACGATCAGGATTTCCTGCTGCGGCGCTGCACTCCGCTGGACGGGCGAGGACGCCCGTCCCTCCATTGCCGGAGAAAAGAAATTTGTATCGGTCCCGTTGTATACGACCGTGCTGCGAACATCTTCCTGCATTCCTTCTCGCAGAAGACGTTGCACTTTCCCGCTGATGCAGATGACCTTGTGTGCGGTGCGATAGACGTCAATCGATGCCGTGCGCCGCCACTCGGCCGGCACTCCGCCCAGGAAGCATGTGTTGAAGACATCGAGCCCGTGCAGAGTCACAACAAACGGGACGCTCAAATGTCGGGACAGCAAGGCTGCCGCATGGCCGCAGGGCAGCGCGGCATGCGCGTGGATAACGTCAATCGGCTTCTCGCGGTGGAGCCGCGGCACCTCCGCCAGCAGGCGAGCGTAGAGCCAACGTCCCGCGCTCGACAGGCCCAGATTTCCGGGAAGCTGTGGGTATCTCACCCATCGCGCGGGAACCGAGCTGCTCGACTCTTTTCGAGGATGGTGGATCGGGCCTACGGCAATGACGCTGGACGTGACCCCGAACTGCCCGAGTTGCTTGTTTGTTTCTGCGATGAAACAGCCGCTCACTTCATCGCCGGAGGATGGGAAGAAGGGCGTCAGGGTCAGGACATGCAGGGCAGACTTTCCAGTCCTCGTTTCGAGCGAGACATCGTTCTCGGGGTGCGCAATGTTCGGGGTCAAAGCTCGCTTCCATTCGCCTGACGGTGCTTCATGACTCGCTTAAGGCCGTGGGCTATCGTCGTTCAGCCGCTTGGGCGGACCGATCGGCAATCAATGCAGCAAGGCCGGCGACCGTGACAAATCGTGGATCTTGAAAGTCCTGTTCCGAAAACTGCACGCCGAAGCGCTCTTCGATTTCCGACACGAATTCGATGACCTCGAGCGAAGTCAGCAACCCCGCATCGAAGTAATTCAGGTCCAGGAGGGCGGCGGCATCGCCCTTGAATTTCCTTCGGCTGACGAACCACCGGCACAGCCATTGAGAAGCCTGGTCTTTCAGTTCCTCCCCCAAAACTCGTCACCTCTCGATCGCGATGCAGCGCACCGGCGAGCCATCGCAATCCTTCAACTTGAGCGGCAGAACGATCAGTTCTACGTCCTGCGACGTCAGCGACTTCAGATTGCAAACGTACTCTACCAGTACCACGCCCGCTCCCAGCAAGACCTTGTGATTGGGAGAATCTTTCGCAGTACCGCGGGAGTGGGCAGGGTTGTCGGGCGATGGAAAGTCCATGGCAATCAGGCGGACTCCATTTTCCACCAGCCATCGGGCAGCGTTCTCCGACAGGAAAGGATAGTGCGTGTAGAACTTCATCTGGCCGAAGTGCTCCGACCAGTCAGTACGCAGAATGATTCGGGGCGGAACCTTGCCGCCGAGTTTTTCCTGTAAGTGAGGAACATCAATTTCCTGCAACGGCTGACAGGGAGCGAAGTTCAGCACCCGCGCCGGCCCGACCAGGACGTCGAGCGGGACCTGATCGATTCCCTTCCCCTTGGGAATGAAATGCAAGGGCGCATCGGCATGGGTGCCGACATGGGTGCCCAGCACGAGTTTGCGCGTCTCGCGGCCTTCCACTCCGTGGCGCCCGAGGATGGTGATCTCGACCACCGGGTGCCAGTGGGTGGGGAAGGTCATCATGCCTTCTTCCAGAGTTAACGACAGATCGGTAATTTTCATGTTGTGCGATGTTACGCCCGGATAGGGTTCATAAGTCCATGCTGAGGGTGTGAGCTCGGTCGTCCCTCCGGGACTTGAATCGAGTTCTCAACATTACCCAGCGCTGAAGCGCTGGGCTAAGTTTGGCCGCCCCTCTGGGGCTGGATTCCTGTGCTCTCTCACTGCGTTCTATGCCTTTACTGCGTCGGCGGGGCGTGTGCGCAGGAACGATCCGGAGCCGATCTGAAGTTTTCCCAGGACCAACTCACGCAACTGGGATTTCTGAACTTTGCCGTTCGCTGTCCTTGGAAAATCATCGATCGCGATGTAGCGGGCGGGCTGCTGATGCGCCGCCAGTTCCTGTCGTGCATGTTCCATGATCCCTTCAAGAATTGTTTCGAGTTCGACGCCGGGCTCGAGTTTCAAGACTGCGACAATATCTTCGCCATAGAGTTCGTGTGGAATGCTGACGACAGCCACATCGACAATTCCCTTTCCATGCAGGAGCGTCTCTTCGATCGCGGCGGGACTGATGTTGACTCCTCCGCGAATGATGATGTCTTTCTTGCGGCCGGTGACGTAGAGCGCGCCGCATTCATCCAGTCGCCCGTAGTCGCCAGTCGGAAACCATTCCCCGGCATCTACTTCCTTCAGACGGCCTTTCTCATCCAGGTAACCAGCCATCAGATCGGGAGTCAGAATCTGAATCTCTCCGTCGGTGTGCGGGGGCAGGGGCGAACCATCTTCTCCCGCGACGCGCAATTCAACTCCGGGCAGGACTTCTCCCACATAGCCGGTTCCGGAGCCGCGGTCGCTCGAACGCGCGGTCACGAACAGTGTTTCCGAGAGGCCGTAGTTCTCGATCATCTGGACTCCGTACCTGGCTTCGAAATCGGCCTTCAGCTTCAAGGGCAGCGGAGCGAACCCAACAAAGGACCGGCGCACCGAGCGCCGGCAGAACTCTTCGCCGACATGTCCACGATCCATCTTCAGAAGGATCGACATGACCGTCGGGGCCAGCCACAGCGTATTGGCCTGGTGGCGGCTGGCGCGGTCCCAAAAAGTGAGACTGGAGCGCGCATCGAAAACGTGATCAATCACCACGCTGGCGCCATGCAGGAAGGGCAGAATCAGCAGATTGTAAAAGCCGCCCATGTACGCCATCGAAAGGGTCAGGTAAAAACGCGAGGCGTGGTCGATCCCCTGCTGCCCGGCGAAGGCGCGGGCGTTGCGGAACATGCGGCCAGTCCGGTGGGCCAGTCCTTTGGGCCTGGCAGTGGTTCCCGAGGTGTAGACGATCGCCAGCAAATCGTCCGCGGTCGCGTCTTCGAGCGGCTGAAAGTCGATGGAGCGCGCAAGTTTCGTCAAGTCGATAGCGGCCTTCGGCGAGGCGCCGAGGGGATCGTGAGGCCTGGCGAGTGCGATGGGAGAACTGCCCGCCGCAGTAATCCGTTCGCAGAGGGATGCGCTTGCAATCACCAGACGCGGATCGCAACTCGAAAGGATGAAGCGCACATCGCCCGCGCTGAGATTCGGGTTTATGGGAACGATCGTCGCGCCGGCGTACAGGCAGGCAAAATACAAAACTGCCATTTCACAACAATTCGGGACCATCACCCCGAGACGATCTCCGTGGCGGAGCCCACGCGCGCGCAGTTCCGAACCCACAGCGCACGCAAGCTGGTGGAACTCGCGGTAGGTCGTCGGCTGCCCGGTAAGAGCATCGACCAGAAAAACCCGGTCACCGTTTTTTTCAATCAGATCGAGGACCTGTTTGCGAGTGGTCATTGGATGGCTACGGACCGGTCCTCAACGGATTTCAGCAGATTCGCAATTCCGGCCCAGCGCGCCATCTGACCGCGATAGGCGTCGTTGGGATCGAGCCGGACCACACTGCGATTGGGAAGGTCCTGCTCCAGACGCGGGAAATAGCCCGCCGAGAGGAGGACCCCGTCGGCGCGGGTCAGTTGATCGATCGATTGCGCGTCCGCGCTGCTCGGTGGACAGAGCAGCAGGGCGACCGCAATTCCCAAATCAAAATGCATCCGGTCGGAGAAATCTTCGATCCGCCAGCAATTCGGTGGAGGGTCCGCAGGCAACTCTCCACGCACGACCACGTTCTTGAAGCTCTCGGAACACGACTTCAGGAGCGACGCATCGGGGCCGCCGTAGACCAGCAGGCAGAAATCGCCGTAGCGTTGTGCGGCGGACATCAGGACCTCGTCCAGATAGTTCGCGAGCAGGGATCGGGAACGGATCGCGATAATCCGTTCGACGCCGACCATCTCTTTGATGTGGGCAGGCAGTTCGGTTCCCCAAGCTCCGCTATCGAGGTCCACCAGATAAGCCGAGATGTCGTTCTTGGTAATCGCCAGGACCTGCTCGAGGATTTCGAACGAACCGTACGTCACTCGGCCAAGAACGACGCCGTCTTCCGCCAGCACCAGGTCGGCAAGCACGAAACTGGAAGAGGGTGACTCGGAGGCGACCAGTTCCAGCACGGGCCGGGCGCGGCGCTTGGCGCAGGTGACGACCATGCCGTCCACCAGCGATTTCACGGAGGCCAGCGAACTGCTGATGGTGTGCTCGGAGATGCCGGGAGCACGGAACGAGGTCAGGACGTCGCGGGACCTGGTGGTTTTTGTCTTCGGCAGGTTTGCGGCCACGCGCTCCAGCGTGTTCTCGTCCAGGTGGACGGGATCCAGTTCTCCCATGGCGATCACCAGCCGGCGCAGATCGACTCCATGCCTGCGTGCCGCGGCTGCGACCTTCGGCAAGAACGAGGAATGAAACTGGCTGTACCCCATCGATACGGCCATCATGTCGTAGAGCTGCATCTGCGACATCAGCGGCTCCAGAAATTCCTCGGCCGCGTCCATGACTTCGTAGAGGTCGATGCCGGTCTCGACGCCGAGCTTATTGAAAACCGCCACCGCGACTTCGGTGGGCACATTGCCTGAGCTTCGTCCTAACCCGTAGAGCGTGGAGTCAATCAGCCGCGCTCCGGCACGAAACGCTTCTACGCTGTTGGCGACTGCGAATTGCAGGTTGCTGTGTCCATGAAAGCCGAGAGCACACTGGCAGCGCTGGCGGGCCTCGCTGATGTAACAGCGCACATCGTCCGGGAACATGCTGCCGGCCGAATCCACACAGTAGACCGCTGCGGCTCCGGCTTTTTCTCCGCCCAGTGCTTTCTCGCCAAACTGTTTCGGCGTCACGCCATAGGTCTTCATGAAGTTCAGGAACGGGACCAGTCCCAGTTCCCGGCCGAACTCCAGGTAAGAATAAGCTTCCTCAACCTCGGGGGCGTTGTATCCGATGCGAACGAAGTCGAGGCCCGCGGCCCGCGCGGACCGGAGTTGCTCCCGCTGGCCAATACCCGGAATGAAAAAACTTCCGATCATGGCATTGGGGGCAGCACGTTTTGCAGACTCGATCAGCCGCTCGTCGGTGGTTGGCATGGCGCCCTTGCCTGCTTGCGCGGCGCCTAATCCCAGACCGTGGCCGACTTCGATCCACTTGAAACCGAGGCGTCCGAGCACACCGGCCAGGACTTCGGTATCCCGTTCTGTGAATTTGAAATCGACGGCGTAACTGCCATCGCGCAGGGTGCATTCGAGGATATCAACGCGACTCGTCGAAGGTGCCGGAAAGCGGGCTCCGTCCCTGGCTGCGCTAGGCTCGAAAGGGTTTCCCAATGCAGACTTCTCCCACAGAAACGGATTACAAAAGAGGCGCTGGAGTCACAGTATAGTACAGCGGAAGAAGCAACCGCATCGGGCGGTGCCGTTGGGTGAAGAGCCGGGCGTCCCCGCCCGTCTGGACGGGCGAAACGAGTCCGCTGCAAATCGATGCCCTCCGTGACGGGACTCCGGGTTGCTCCACTTTGCCTTCCTGGCAGCGTGCGTGAAAATGGGCCGTCCCTCCGGGACTTGCATTATTTTTCTCCACTTTCCCAGCGCTGAAGCGCTGGGCTACGCTGGATCGCCCCTCCGGGGCTTCGGATTCTCAGACACACATCTCCACTGTCACGATACGAGTTCCTGGGCCAACGCGAGCAGACGTGCCACGTGCTTGTCCCATCGAAAGTCCTGGGCACGGTTGAGAGCGTTCTGCGCAAGCGTTCGCGCCAACTCTGGCGATTGATGAACCTGGGCCACACGGTCCGCCAAAACATCGGGCGAGAAGCGAGGAAAGTAGATGGCTGCGTCCTGGCAGATTTCGCGATGGACGGGCAAATCGGATGCAACCACGGGCACGCCGCTCGACATTGCTTCGACCAGCGGGTGAGCAAACGATTCTGCGTAGGCCGGGGTCACATACATATGGCATGCACGATAGAGATGATGCAGAGATGGATAGGGGACGGTTCCGAGTTCGACCACGCTTTGGCTGCTCCGGAGACTGTCCACCAAAGAAGAAGCGGCTTCGGCTCGATACCACCCGGGATTGTCAGCGGAATTCAATCGGCAGGTGAGAAACAGCTTCACCTTTTTCCCGTGCAGCCGGTCGCTGAGAATCGGCAGCGCCCGAAATAGAGTTTCGAAATTGCGGTAGTAGTTGTAGTGGCTCACGAAAAGCAGTCGCAGCGCATCGTTCGCTTCCTCGAGTTGTTGTTGTACTCGTGCCGGCACCGGCGTTGGATCGCTGGTAAACGCTTCCCGGTCAAATCCGTGGTGCACGGACACAACTTTCTTCCCTGCCCAGTTGGTCAGTTCTTGCGCAAAGGCCTGGCTCGGAGCGACCGTGATCTCAGCTCGGTTGATAGAGTGGCGGGCAATCCGGGCTTTGATGAGCGTATCCGCCCAGATCCGGTAATCCCGCCGCACCCGCACGTCGCGGTGAAAATCGGCCGACGTGTAGAGCGAATTTCGCGACAAGAGTATCTGCGGCACTGGAGAATTCCAGAGCGCGAAGTTGCCGGTGGAGACCAGGACCTGCGCGCCGCTCCGGCGGATCAAACCAGAAAGGGCTGTCTGCTCGTGAACAAAGCGGCGGAAGATCCCGGAACTGGTTGGGACTTCGATCAACGAGAGGTTGGGGAATTCCCCGAATTCCAAGCGAACCTGAGGATTCAGGAGTACCGTCGCCTCGACGTCGGTTCTGCGCGCAAGGTGTGGAATTACATTGCGCAGGTAGGTAAGGCCTCCGCCTGCGCTCGCCGCCAGGCCATTGATGAACAGGCGCATCATCGGCTGGGTGCAATTGCCGCCAAACCAACCGTCGGACGTGCGACACGGACTGGAACGCGAGAGGCAAGAGCTTCGTGGCCAGTGGGGACAAAGTCAGCCAGCAGGAAAGCGCACGACCAGAAATAGACGCAGGGGTAGGCGCCCACGGCAAAGAGCCAGTCCTCGAAGCCGGCGTGAACAAAACCGGCGAGCAGTACCATCGCGAGGGGGACCGAACAGTGATAGGGATTGGCCGTCTTGCGCATCCAGACGCACACTCTCCCTACGTTGAATGCGGTCAGGCCCATCAGCATCACGAACGGCAAGGCACCGAGCAGTCCCACCCACTCGGCAATCGTCATGTAGCTGCTTCCGTGTTCGCGGGAAGTCTCGGCGCTCGAAGCGAATTTTGAAACATACAAACCAGGATCCTCCCCCGTAGGGCTCGTACCGTATCCGGTTCCGAACAGCGGATGCTCCTTGATCGTGGCTACCGATTTTTCCCAAGGTTTCCGTCGAGACCCGAGAACGCCCTCTTCTTTATGTCCTTTGTAGAGAGCTGCGTCCTTGAGATCGTCGAAGGCCTGACTTAAAGCGGTGGGAGCGACCATCCCAGTCACCGCCACCAGGCAGAGAGATAGCCCAGTTGCCTTGAGGAGGAGCCTGTATTGGCGCAAGGCCAGGCAAAACACCAGAGTGACGATGATCACCGCAGCTATCCCAGCGCGGGCAAAACTGAAAAAGACGAGGTAGGTGCAAAGCAGCAGCGCCGCGAATCTGCGCCACCGAGCCCCACCCGCGTCGCTCGTGAGCCATCCCCATAACAGGATCGGGAAGACACCAATGCTCATGGCGGCTCCGAGAGAATTCGGATTCCCCCAGATGCTGACTCCTAATACGAAGTAACAAACCGCAGTCGCATAGACGGCGATTTCGCACCCCCACTGCAAGCCAGCAAGAAACCGGCCTTCACGACCGACCGCAGCCAGGCGGGCGCCCGCGCTGCCGTACAAGAAGAGCATGAACAAGCTGAGCGCTTTGAACATCGCCATCTGCAGAAACGGTGAAACCGTCGCAGAGACAAACGCCGCGAAAACACAAAACAGCGCAATCAGATGAAAGGCGGCAAAATGTTTGCGCTGTGTCTTCATCCAAATGACATATCCCGCGACGGCCCCAACACCCAATACGACCCAACGTCCGGAAGTCCCAGCGCTTTGCAGGGGCACGTTCATGCCCGCCAAGAGAAACATAATCATCAACAACGGGAAGAAACGTTCATCGAACTTCCAAAGGCATGCGATGAGGATCTCCAGCAACAAGATCCCGCCCAGGAACGAAACGTCGCCGAAGTAGGAGAGATGCGAATAGAGCAGGTACAGCGCAAAGAACGAACCCAGGATGGTGGCCAGCACCAGAAGTGGCTTGTCCAGTTTCATCGCTTCTCCGCGCGGGGTGTGAGCACAGCGGCGGCCAAGCCACTGGCGCACGCTTGTGGCGAATAAGCCTGAATGCGCTCGGCACTGCGCGCGCTCATCTGCCGACTCAGTTCAGGCTGACGCAGTAACGAGTTGATGGCCGCGCTGAGTTGGTCGGGGTTTGCGGCGGGAACAACGGAGCCATTCCAACCGTCCTCCACCAGATCGCTGGCGCATCCCGCGACATCGGTCACAATAATCGGGAGTCCGCATGCCATGGCTTCATTTACGGCCAGTCCCCAGGTGTCACTATGAGTCGGCAGAATCAAGGCTTCCGCCAGCGCGTAGAAACCCGCCAGGTCCTCCCGATGCGCAAACCCCGGGAAGCAAATCGTCCCGGGTTCAGTTACCTTTGCCTTTTCGGACAACGCTGTCTTAGACACTCCATCTCCGGCAAACACCAAGCCAACCTCCGATCGAAGGTCGCTTCCTAGTTTGGCATAGGCCTGGAGGAGATCAAAGACACCTTTTTCCGCAACCAACCTGCCTACGAACAGGATGAACCTCGACGGAAGCCGGAATTTCTCTCGAAAGGCGTCTGCTTCCCGTTTCACCATCTCAGCCTGGGTCGCAAAAAATGCATTGTCGACCGCGTTGGGAGCAGTAAAGATGCTCTCGGCCGGAGATCCCAGCGAACGCAGATATTGGAAGGCTGATTTTCCCGGTACGACAAACCGGTCACAGCGCTTCAGGAAATGAACCTTCAAGAACTCTACGAACTTGTTTTGGCCGCGGGCATCGTGCGCGTTACTTTCCGACCACAAGACGAACTGTACCCTCCGGCGACGTGCCCACATCAGCGCCTGCCACGACGCGGCATAGTTGTACCCGCCGCAAATGATTGCCTCGGGGGCAAAGCCCTTCAACGCCGCAGCCAGCCTTGCATTCAGCAAAAGTTGCGAAGCGCCGGCCCGAAACCGCCGCGACGGCAGGACTTCGCAGGTGAAGCGGATTTCATCCTTGTACACTGGCCATTGCCGCAAGACCGGATCCGTGTCCGCGAGAAAAATCACCTTCAGATCGATGCTCTCGTGCTGCGCGAGCGCATTGAATACGGGGATGCGGTACGGAGAGATGATCTCGCTCAGGATCGCGACCCGATGTTTCATCCGAGCCGCTCAGCCGAAGTTTGGAATGAAGATCCTTCTCGTTCCATGGAACTCACGAAATCCGCTTTCCTCGAGATCTGGTACGCCTGGCCACAGCTCGCTCCAGAACTTCTTCCCACTGTTTCGTGACCCGGTCCCAATCGAATTGGGTGACATGCCTGACAGCCGCTGCCGACATCTGAGCTCTGAGAGCAGGCTCTTGAATCAAACGACCGAGCGCCTCACTCATCTGTACATCGGAGGCGGCCAACAGTCCGGTGGTCCCATCCACAACGTAGTCGGGATGGTACGAGGTGCGTGCCACGCAAGGAAGTCCACAGGCTGCGGCCTGACCGAGCACCTGGGGATGCCCTTCGATTTCACTGGGGAAATAAAAGATCTGGGCACGGCGCATCTCGTTGCCCAGTCTCTCGGCATTCAGGTGGCCTAAAAATAGCACGTTCCCGCAGTCGAGATCGCGGGCAAGCTGACGGCACGGCCCTTCTTCTTCCCCCGTGCCCGCCAGCCGGAATTCCCATTCAGGGTGCCGGGCTGCCTCGCGGACGACCAGATCGGCTCGCTTGTAGGAGCGAAAAGAGCCGGCATATAGAACGCTCGGCCGGCCGCCTGGGTCTTGGAGTTCGGCGGCGGGATAATAATAGCGCCGGTCGATGCCGTCGTAGACGGTTTGCACTTCTCGTCCGCCGAGTCTGGTCACGGTCTCTGACATGAACCGGCTATTGGCTGCGGCGACGTCGCATTCATCGAGAGCACGCCGCAGAATCGGACGATTAAAATCTGCTTCGAGTCCACCGGAGACCACGTAGGTCACCAGCGCGGTCCTTAGGCGCAGTTTGGCACGGGCCGCGAGAAAGGCCGCCTCGAGCGCGCTCTCCCTTGGAAAAAAAAAGACATCTGGAACATGGACCAGCAAATGCACGAGGATGCTCGCCGTATTCCCGTGTTTCTGCCAGCGGAGAACTTCTGTGTTTGGACGAGTTGCGATTCGTGGATCGGCGGGGCCGGCGCCCAGCATGACGACTCGAAAGCGCGACGGATCCATTCGCGCGACAACTTCCTTGACCGTCAGATTCTGGGCATTGGTATTGCTCTCGTCAGCAAAAGACGGCGTGAAGACCGTGATCATGCGGTTGGCAACTTTGGAACCAATTCTAGCCGAAGATCGCGCAGCCGGGCCTGCAGGCGCAGCACGGAGTCTCGTGCGGAAACAGATTTCTCGAGGTGTTCACGCGCCGCTTGCAGCAGTTGTTTTCGAGCTTCGGGTCCAAGGCCATCGACGGTAGGATGAGTCTCCGCCGGGTCCGCTTCCAGGTCGTACACTTCCTCGACCGCCTCCGGTTCCATTCGCATCACCAGCTTGAAGCGGGCATCGCGAACCCCCAGGAGCCTGGGTGCGCTTCGATTTTCTGCGCGGAAGGGATTGGTGCACCCGTAGGCACACTCCACGATTGCCGCATCGTCCCATGCAAGTCCTCGCTGCAGATTCGTCCACAGACTTCGCCCGCGGAATGCGGACGGACCCTGCACACCCATCATCTCAAGCAGGGTGGGCGCCAGGTGCAAATGGCTCATCGGAGCGATTGGAATCTTTGCCCCGCGTTGGCCGGGAACGCGGATCAGGAGCGGCACACGGACAATTTCCTCACTCAGATGCAGCGGCGCATGATAACGGCCGCCGTGTTCGAGAAACTCCTCTCCGTGATCCGCAGTCAGGGCAAATACGCACTCGTCCCAGCGATTTGTTTGCCTGAGATTATCCACCAGTCGGGCGATCTGGCTGTCTGCCCAACGAATGCCGGCGTCGTACAACTGGACAACCTCATCCCGCTTGCCTTTCAAGGCTCGAGGCGATAGATCCCCCCGGTTCCAGAATCCATTCAGATATCGAGCCCGGCCAGGCTCGATGTCTTTTCCCGCCAGATCACGAAATGCCTCATTCGGTGGATAGTAGGGCGCATGCGGATCCATCAGATGGAGCCAGAGGAAGAAGGGGCGCTGCCCGATCGATTTCAGCCACGACTGCGCCTGGTCAACCAGAGTGTCAGCGGCGGGAAACTTTCGAAGGGAGTCGACGCTCTGCGCTGGCGGGGCGATCGTCAGGCAGTACCGGAAGTACAGTTCGTTGTAGAGCGCGCTGAGCCCGAGCGCTCCTGCAAATCCTTTGATCGATCGATTTAGTTTTCCACGAGCGGAATCGCCGGATGTGGTTTGCGGATGGACGGCGCTTTGGGCTGACTTCGTTTCGAAATCGAGAAAGTCGCGAAAGACCTCGAATCCCTGGTCGTAACCGAAGCGCGCGGAAATGTAGGGATTGGCCGCCGAGAACGCACCCGTGGCATACCCAGCTTTCTGCAACGCGGTTGCCAGCGTGTTTTCGCCGGGAGCAAGGCCAACCACATCCCGGCCCAGCGCTAGAGGCATGCGCGAGGCAAGAATCGCCGGCAGCGAATAGTACGTCGGCGCACCGGCTGCGATGGCCGCGGGCACTACGAAAGACTCGGGCGCCAGCGAATCCAGAAAGGGAGTGGTGGGACGCGCGTACCCGTAGAATCCGCAGTGATCTGCGCGCAGGCAGTCCACCGTGATCAACACCAGCGATCGCTTGTCCTCTATCACGTTAGCGGTTCGCTCCCCCGGCGGTCACTCCTACCTTGACTCTGCCATGTTCTCCGGCATAAGCGCCTTGATTGGCAATTGAGAAAAGATCGGCGTCCTGGACATAGAGCAGGTCCGGCCACTTCTTCTCAAGCGCGGTCAGGAATTCACCCAGGAGTTTCAAGGTCGGCGTCCGGAAATCCTGGATGGTCGAGTGAAAGTTAATTGCGTGAATCGAAATCACGGCCGGCACACCGCTCGCAAAGCACTCGCCCACCTGTGTCACGAGCCTCTCTAAATCGCACGGTTCCGTGGCGGGCTCCATTTCAATAGTGCGGAAGGTAGAGAGCATGCCGTTTTCATCCAGATGCGGGCCTCTTCGCTCGCCGGGGCCGTTCTGCACGACCCGCACTCCGGCCTCGTACCAGGCGGTTCTCGAATCCGGATTGGCACGATAGCCCGGCGCGCACGCGCTGTACGGGTTCGCGGAAAACAATTCCCGGAAGATCTCCGCCGCCCTGTTGACTGCGGCCCTCTGATCAGCCACCGGCAAGAACTGATGTGCGGGCTTCATTCCGGGATCCCAGTACTCGTATCCGATCCAAGGCATTCGCCAGTGGATGTACGGGGTCTGCGCTCGCCAGAATCTCTTCAGTAGTTCAGACCGCTCCCCGCCGGTGTTCAACTCTCTGGCAACCGCGCGGTCGCAAAAGTGCGTCAGCCCATGGAGAGCGGGGTAGAACAGGCGCTCGCGGATTCCCTGCTGATACGCTTCCAGCAAGCGCGGACGACGCCACGTTCCCGGAAAGCCTTCCGTAAGCGGCCGCAGAGGAATCTGTTTTTGGCCGGGATCGAGGCAGCGTTCAAAATCCAGATTGGCCAGGATGAAATTCATGACCATCGGCGGCCTGCGCCCGGTCGAGTCCCGGTGCTTTCCCAGGACTTCGCTGAGCGCGTGCAAATCTCCGGCAGTCTCCAGGGTATAAAAATCGTATGGCTTTTCCCCCAGATGCAAACCGGCTGCCCGGAGTTCCTCCCATCCTTCGCGGTCTCGCACTCCGGCGCGGCCCCAATCGTCGCTCTGGAATAAGACTAGCGGGCGATCGAAGCGCAGCATCCAGGCCTTCTTCGCACGTCCGAGCGCGTTGCGCAGTCGTGTAATCATTTCAGTTTGCCCTTGCGCACAACGAGCATTTCGCATCCGCCTTCACGAAGGCGGATCCAGCGAAGAACGAGCGCTTTCAAAGCAGGACCAATCAGGGGCAAAGAAATCACCTTCTTCAGGAGGCGAGCTCGGCGACTCGCGAACTTTCCCTGACCGGCACACTTCCTGATGAATTGCTCCTGATGGAAATCGAGGATCTCGAACTCGCCTCCCATCGCTTCCAGCCATGTCCTCAACCGGTGGTTCGTCGTGTAATAAAGATCTCGAAGCATGACGGGATTCCGGCCCCGGAGGCGCAGGTAGGCGCGACCGAACGACCTGGACAGAAGGGGCAGCCAGAATACCTTGTAGTGCGGCTCATAGAATCGCAGATAATTCGGACAAGCCACGTACAACGCGCCGCCCGGACGCAAGACTCGCACCGCTTCTCGAAGGACAGCCGATTGATCAGGGACGTGCTCGACGACCTGGTTCAAGGTGACGAGATCAAAAACGCTATCCGGGAAAGGGAGCGCCTCGCCTAGCGCCGAAGAGAAGACATTCGACGATAACCGGCGCGCGGCGATCTGGATGGCGGTCAGGCGCGCACCTGCTCCGATCCGGTCCGGTTCCACTCCGAACGCCTGATGGCCCAACTCGCGACAGCCAACCACAAATCCTCCCACGCCGGAACCAACGTCAAGAATCTTCGCCGCCGGCGGAATGGGCCAGAACTGCGCGACCTGATTCAGAAGCGACTCCGCTTCCGGCTGGAGCATGGCCTCCGTGATCTGGACTTGCACTTCCGGGGTCTGAATTCCTTTCCAGTTCTCTGCCCGGTACGCGAGAAGCAGTTCGCGGAGTTCGGCTCGGCTGACGGGTCGGGATTGGGTCGTAGTCTCCAACGTCATTTGCGGGCCCATACACTGTAATTCGCCGTGAATTGGTCGTTCTGTCCCGCGAGCCCTTCCAATACGCAGCCGACGACGTTCAGGAAAGGAACAAACGTCCACTGCCATAGCGGAGCCAGAAACCTCGGCCTGAAAAATGACATCAGAAAGACGTTGCAGGTCCGAAAAAATCCTGTGAGGCTGTTTCCTTCGGGGGTGATCTGTACGGTCTCGAAGTCCTTCAGCAGAAGCCGTAAACCCTCTGGCAAAAAACGCCAGCATTCTTTATCGTTCTCCCGGAGAAAAACCGAGGGAGCACTCAGGAAGAGAACGCCTCCTCTGCGGAGCACTCGTTTGATTTCCGCAACTGCCAGCGCGGGATCGGGCAGGTACTCAAAGACTTGTGTGCAGATCACGAAATCGAATTGTTCGTCCCGAAAAGGCAGAGTTTCTGCCGCGGCACCCACATTCACGAGGGGAGTCATCTGCAGATCGACCGCGATGTAGCGTTTTGCGCGAGCCCCCAGCAACGGGCGATACGGCTGCAACCTGCCTCCGATATCGAGCACTGAGAGATCCTGCTGCGGCAACCGATCCAGCCCGGCTTCAAGAATCTGGCGGCGCCGGCGCAGGACCAGCCAATTTGGATTCGTCAGGGACGGGTGCAAGCGTGCCCGACTCTCCCGTTGAACCTGTTCCAAGGCAGAGGGCGGTGGCATGGGAAGAGGTTAAAGGTATCCCAAATCTCGCAGACGCTGTTCAAGGACGGCTTGCTCGGCTTGATCGAGGGCATCGGCATCATCGAGCACAAGTTCCCGAAGCACGAACTCCAGAAACGTCTCGACGCTCTGGAAACGCGCGCCAAACCGCTGCTCCGCGGAGGCGCAGAGTTCCTCCGGCAAGCTGATTTGTCTTCTCGCGGTCATGATCAGAGAGACGGCGCCCTCCCCAGCGCGCCCAGCACACGGTTGCGAATCGCGGCCACGATCATCTGGTCGTCATTGTCCAAGCCGGCTAGCAACGCCAGGCCGCAAAACGACACATACGACACGACCAAGGCAATTCCAATCCACAACCACTCCGGATGCAAATCGAACGACTGAACCAGCAACCGGAAGCCCGCGGTCAATGCGAGGCTCGCAACCGCAGGGCCGAGCAAATGAAAGTAAGTCCGATTGTAAGGCGACAGGTGCAGCACCGCCCGGACTTGCCGCAGATACAGGTAATTGCTCAGGGCATTGGTGAAAGCCGCTGCCAGTGCCACCCCGGCCATTCCAAACGGTCGTACCAGCCCGAACGTGGCCGCGACCATGAACACGGCCATGACTGCCTGCACGCGAATCAGGCGGCCCTGGTTCCCTGACATGAGCAATAGATAGCCGACCGAACCCACTCCGGCGTTGACCAACTGTCCGAGCGTGCCCAGGGTAAGGACAAGCCAGCCCGCCTCGAACGCCGCACCAAACAGGCGCATCAGGGGTTTGGAGAAAATGATCATGACGAAGGCCAGCGGCAGGGTCAATCCGAAGACCCATTTCGCCAGGGTTTGGAAGAGGCGTCCCAGCAGCGCGTGCTCTCCGCGGGCATGCAGATCGGCGATGGTGGGCGAGAAGATCTGGTTGACCGACTGCAGCGCCACCGGCACGAATGCGACCAGAATCGCGGCGACGGAATAGATTCCTACCTGGCGAACGTCCAGAAAGGCGCCGAGCAGGATCTTGTCGGCCTGAGAAAGTACGAACTCCAACACACTTACGCCGAAGACGGCAGCGGAAAACCAGAACACCTCGCGCTCCAGGGGCACGGCAGTGGCCGGAGCCTGTCTCGCAGGTTCAGGCGTTAATTTCCAGGAAGCCGCTAACAGCAGAAGCAGAACAACTACGGTACTCGCGATCTGGGCCAGCAGATATCCACGAAGGCCGACGCCCAGACTGAGAAGCACGATCGCAAAGACAATATTCACAGGACTTCCAACGAAGTTGGTGATGACGGTGCGGAGCGCGACGTCTTTAT
>Ga0209698_10001605_pt1 | contig 26003 bp, 22 predicted proteins | sample LitLauG_LLR_2012_FD_187203 | JGI IMG/M metagenome (GOLD analysis project Ga0209698, IMG submission 187203) | Freshwater sediment microbial communities from Pennsylvania, USA - Little Laurel Run_MetaG_LLR_2012 (SPAdes) (version 2) | ecosystem: Environmental > Aquatic > Freshwater > Creek >... | reverse complement strand
ACGCGGCGATCGCGGCGAACAGCTTCGGCCCCGCGGCCCCGCCGATCAGCACCGGTGGCCCGCCCGGCTGGACCGGCTTCGGGTACGCCCAGCTCGGCGGGAGGCGGTAGAAGTCGCCCGTGAAGGCGGCGTCGTGGTCGCGCCACAGCGCCCGCATGCACTGGACCGCCTCGCGGACCTGGGACCGGCGGGTGGGGTAGGCGACGCCATGTGTCGCCATCTCCTCCCGGTTCCAGCCGTAGCCCACGCCGAGCACGAAGCGTCCGCCGGAGATCACGTCGAGGGTGGCGACCTGCTTGGCCAGCGCGACGGGATCGTGCTGCGCGGGCAGCGCCACGCTGGTGCCGATGGTGAGGTGGCGGGTGGCGTGCGCGGCCGCAGCGAGCATCACGAAGGGGTCGAAGGTCCGCCAGTACATCTCGGGGAGCTCGGCCTCGCCGTTGGGCGGTGGGGTCTCCCGGCTGGCAGGGATGTGGGTGTGCTCCGGGAGGTAGAGCCCGTGGAAGCCGCGGGCCTCCGCTTCGACGGCGACCTCGATGGGCGACATCGTCTGGTCCGTGGCGTGGTAGTTGAGGCTGAGCAGCACGGGGTCACCCGCCACCCAGATCGGTCCAGTGGCGCGGCGCCGAGGTGAACGACCGGCCGAAGCCGGGGGGCACCGCTTCGACGAAGAGGGCCTGGCCGGTGCATGGGTCGAGGTAGCTGCGCTGCACCCACTCGGCACCCGAAGCGGTCGCCTTGGTCTCCTCGAGCACCGCGCAGCCATCGGTCCAGTGGTCGGGGGCGGCGGCGAGCACGGCGCCGCTGGCGACCGCGACCGCGACCCGGCCCCGCTGCTCGACGCCGTGGTAGAGCGGCACGGCGGGGTGCTCGGGATCGGCCGCGGCGATCGGCGGCTGGGCCGGAGCGACCGCGGCGGCCAGGCGCTGCTCCCGGAGGCGCTCGCGCGACGTCCGGGTCGCGCCTGCATCGACGTGGTGGGCGGGCGCCTCGTCGACGACCACGCCATAGGTCGCGGCCGCCTCGGCCGGGGTGAGGCGGCCGATGCGCACGTCGCGCGCCACGAGGTCCGGGGCGCGCTCGAGGGCGTCGCCCCAGCCGCCCCCGGAGCCCGCGGTGAACTCGAAGGTGTCCTGCGGGCCGAGCACGATGCCCGCATCGTGGGCGGCGAGGATCTCGACGCGGCCGTCACGGCGCTCGATCCGGAAGGCGATCGGGGCACCGGGTTGGCCGCCGCCCTCGCCGCCGATCGGCAGGGCCTCGCGCATGCCGAACATGGCGCCGGTCAGCCGGAGGTCGCCGGTGGCGCGGTAGCGCATGCGGCAGCCGGATCCACCCCGCCAGCGCCCGGCGCCGTGGGGGCCGGGCGCGGCGCGCTTCTCGAGCACCTCCATCGGGTACCAGGCCTCGACGATCTCGATGTCGACGAAGTCGAGCACGTGCTGGCTGCCGACCAGGTTGGCGAACAGGTCGTTGCCGTCGTGGCCGATCCCGCCCGACGAGCCGGGCTGGAAGCTCTCGCTCAGGACCCAGCCGTCGATGGCGCCGTTGGATGCCACGTACGACCAGGAGTGGTTGGCGAGGGCGGCCTGCCCCGACGGCCCCGCGTACAGCCGGGGCAGGGAGTCGTCGTCGGTGGCCGCCAGCGCCATCTGGACGCACTGCATGGCGAGAGCCGTGGCGTTCATGGCCACGTCGAGGTGGGCGGACGCGATGGGTGCCGGCGGGAGCGAGTCCACGATGGTGCCCGGCGGGCAGACCACCTCGACCGGCCGGTACAGGCCCTCGGAGAACGGCAGGTCCTGGCCGATCTGGTTGTGGAGGTCGGCGACGATCTGGCCGTTGATGATGTAGTGCTTGGAGTTGACGAAGTGCGGCACCTGGGCCGGCGCGCCGGTGAAGTCGAAACGCAGGCCGTCCCCGTCGACGGTGAGCACGCACGGCAGGTGGTAGCGCTCGTCGCCCCACTCCACCCACCCGTGCGCGGTGTAGGTCCCGTCGGCCAGGCGGCGGATGCGGTCGCGCATGACCTCTTCGGCCCGGTCGCAGAGCGCCGCGGCGGTGGCCTCGTAGTCGTGCTTTCCGATGGTGTCGACGACCGCGGCGAGCTTCGCGGCGGAGACGTGGCAGCCGGCCACCAGGCCCCGGATGTCCATCTCCACCAGGCTCGCCAGCCGGACGTTGGTGAGGATCAACGACCATGTGTCGGCCTGCTCGACCCCGCCGGCGAAGAGCCGCACGGGTGGGAAGCGGACGGCCTCCTGGTAGCACTCCGTGGCGTGGGGGGCCCAGCTGCCGAAGGTCATCCCGCCCACGTCGATCAGGTGGGCGGATGCGGCGATCCAGCCCACCAGGTCCTCGCCGACGAACACCGGCCGGCAGATCTCGATGTCCTGGGGGTGGTTGCCGCCGCCGCTGTGGGGATCGTTGGCGGCGAACACGTCGCCCGGCGCGATGGTGCCGCCGTGGCGGGCCAGGGTGGCGGCCACCACGTTGCGCGCGCCCGCCCACTTGTACTCGACCTTGCCGCCGCCGACGAGCAGGTCGCCTGACGCGGTCAGGATGTTGCAGGAGTAGTCCTTGCCCTCGGCCACGATGGGGCTCACCGCCGTCTGCTCGATGGCGAGGGCGCCCTCGTCGACGACGGCCTGCAGGCGGCTGCGCAGCAGCTCGAGCAGGATGGGATCGGCGATCGCGGTCATGGCTCCTCGATCTCGATGGTGATCGCGCCCCGGTGATCGGTGCGGGCCACGTGGCCGTCGGGCACCCAGACGGTGGTGTCGCCCACGTCGATGATGGCCGGCCCCCGCACCGCAACGTCGCTCAGCAGGTCCTCGGCCCGCCACACGTCGATGCGCACCGCGTCGCCGCCCCGGTGGAGGTGGACCCCGCGACGCCGGGCGACGGCCGACACGCCGCGGGGTGCGTGCGGTGGCACCGCCTCGGCGGTCGAGCTCGTCGCGCTCCCCACGACGCGCAGGGTCATCACCTCGGCGGCCACACCCATGGCGACGGCGCCCTTGCCGAAGCGGCGCATGTATTCGCGGCGGAAGGCGTCCTCGATGCCCGCGACGTCGATCTCCCCCGTCTGGTCGCGCTCGACGGTCACGGTGAGCTCGGCGCCCTGGCGCTCGAATCGGACGTCCGCCTCCAGTCGCAAGGCCCTGGCACCCGCCTCGACGCCATCGGCGTCGAGATCACGGGTCACGTCGTCGGCGAGCGAGCCGAAGGTGTCCCCCAGCAGGGCGGGGTCGGCGGGGAGGCGCAGAGCGAGGCTGCGGGCCCGTTCCCGGTGCAGCGCGGCGGTGGCGGCGCCGTAGGCGGAGAGCACCGACGCCAGCTCGGGCACGATGCTGCGCCGGGCGCCCACCTCCGCCGCGATGTCCGCGGCGAAGAGACCGCCGCAGCCGCCGTAGGCCAGCAGGGTGAGCTCCGCGGGCACCAGCCCGCGGCCCGCGATGCGCGCCCGGACGGCGCGCGCCATGGTCGCGAGCGCCACCTCGCGGATCCCCCACGCCGCCGAGAGGACGTCGAGGCCGGCCTGCTCGCCGACCCGCCCGCAGGCGGCGAGTGCCGCGTCGCGATCGAGGGGCATGCGCCCGCCCAGGAAAGCAGCAGGGTCCAGGTAGCCGAGGACCACGAGTGCGTCGGTGAGGGTGGCGTCGGTGCCGCCGCGCCCGTAGCACGCCGGGCCGGGCGCCGCGCCCGCGGAGTGGGGCCCGACGCGGATGGCGCCCATCGGGTCGACCCATGCGATCGATCCCCCGCCGGAGCCGACCGAGTCGACGTCGACCATCGACATCGCCGTCCAGTGCCCGACGATGCGCCCCCTCGTACGACGGAGGGCCTCCCCGCCGGTGATCAACGCGACGTCGAGCGACGTCCCACCCAGGTCGCAGGTCACCAGGTCGGGTTCGTCGAGGGTGCGGGCCAGCTGGGTGGCAGCGGCGGCCCCGGCGGCGGGACCGGACTGGGCCAGGCCGATCGGCACGGCGCGGGCCCCGTCGACCGTCGTGGCCCCGCCGCTCGAATGCGTCAGCACCAGTGGTGCGGTGAGCCCGTGGTCCCGGAGGTCCCCGGCCAGCGGGCCGAGCCAGTCGAGGGCGCCGCCGACGTAGGCGTTGAGCAGGACGAACTGGGTTCGCTCGTACTCGCGGATCACGGGCGCGAGCGCGGAGCCGAGCATCACCGGCAGATCGGGGTGCGCGGCGGCGATGATGTCACGCACGGCCTGCTCGTTGGCCGGGTTGCGGAACGACCACAGCAGGGACACCACGATCGCCTCGACGTGCTCGTCGGTGACCAGCCGCCTGGCCGCCTCGGCCACCTGGGCGGTGTCGAGCGCGGCGGTGATCCGGCCGTCGCGGTCGGTGCGTTCGCGGATGCCGATCACGCAGCCACGGTCGACGAGCGAGGGGGGAGGGACCAGCCAGCCGCCCTCCGACAGGCGGTTGCCACGGGCGAGGGGGATCAGATCTTCGAAGCCCGCGGTGGTGAGCAGACCGAGGCGGAGGCCGCTTCGGGTGGCCAGCACGTTGGTCACCACCGTCGTGCCCAGACCGAAGCGCACGACCCGGCCCAGCAGCGCCGGCAGGTCGGTGCCGAGCTCGCCGGCGATGAGCTCGCACGCGGCGAGGACGCCGACCGCAGGGTCCCCCGGCGTCGAGGGCACCTTGCCGCGCACGGTCCCACCGGTGCCGACGGCCACCACGTCGGTGAAGGTCCCGCCGACGTCGATGCCGAGTCGCAGCCCCTGGTCGCTTCTCCCACCCACTGCGTGTCCCCTCCACCACCGGCTCGCCGGCTCCGGAGCCTGGCACCGGAGGGTAACGTCTCACCGGTCGAGGAGCCACACGGGGGGACCGATGACCATGGTCGATCATGGAGGCCAGCCGGCGGTGGTCGTGTCCAACGACAGCCACGTCGGGCCGAAGTTGCGCCAGCAGCTGCGGGACTACTGCCCGGCGCGCCACCTGCCGGAGTTCGACGCGTTCGCCGACGAGCACGACGCGGCCATGGCGACCGCGGCTGGTGCCATCGCGCCGTCGGGGGACGGCGACGCCATCGGCGACTTCCACGGTGGCCACCCCAACCTGGCGGTGCCCGGTCACTACGATCCCCACGCCCGTCTCCGCGATCTCGACGGCGACGGTGTGGCGGCCGAGGTGCTCTTCCATTTCAGCCAGAACGACGAGCCGCTGCCGTTCGTGCCGGGCGGCTTCGGCGGCCTCGGAGCGGTGCCCCAGGCCGATCTCGACCTGGCCGCCGTCGGCTACCGGATCTACAACCGGTGGCTGGCCGACTTCGTCTCGGTCGCCCCGCAGCGCTACGTCGGCCTGGCGTACCTGCCCACCTGGGACATCGATGCGGCGGTGCGCGAGGCGGAGTGGGCCGCCGAGGCCGGCCTCCGGGGCGTCAACTTCCCGCCGCCGAGCCGCGCCGGCCACCTCGAGTACAACCACCCCGCATGGGAGCCGTTCTGGACGGCGTGCGAACGGCTGGCGATGCCGCTCGTCACACATTCGAGCGGCGCGGCACCCTTCGACTACCTGTCGGGGCCGGGCGGGCTCGACATCATGATCTACGAGTGCGGCGGCTGGCTCGCGCGGCGGGCGGTGTGGTGGCTGGTCCACGGGCGCGTCTTCGACCGCCACCCCGACCTCAAGCTGGTCATCACCGAGCAGTACGAGGGCTGGTGGAGCTCGACGCTGCACGAGCTCGACTCCATCTACCTGAGCTTCGGGGCCAAGGCCCGCGGCGCGTCGGTCCTGCCGCGCCTGCCGAGCGAGTACGTGCGCGCCAACGTGTGGATGGGCGCGAGCTTCCCCTCGGTCGAGCTGCTCGAGGACGCCCACCGGGAGGGCTACGTCACCAACGTGCTGTGGGGCTCGGACTACCCCCACGTGGAGGGCACCTACCTCAACTGGGACGGCCCGTCGGTCACGCGCACCGCACTCAGCCACGCGCTCTCGCACCTCCCTGCCGAGGAGGCGCTGATGGTCGCGGGCACCAATGCGGTGGGCGTGTACGGCCTCGACGTCACTGCGCTGGCCGCGGTCGCGGCCCGCATCGGCGCCCCGACGGTGGCCGAGCTGACCACGCCCCCCGTGTCGCTGCCCGAGGTCCCGGCCCAGTCCAACGCGTTCCGGGGCCAAGCCGGCCTGCGTCCCATCATCGGCGCTTGAGGCCCGCGACCGGTCCCCTTTCCCCTGCCGGGCGCCGCCCCGGGCCTCCTCAGCGTCAGTGGGCGCCCTCCTTGGGGACCAGGCGGAAGCTGGCGTGGATGGGTGCGGCCCCCTGCTGCAGGCAGGCCAGGTCGTTGGAGACGAAATCGGCGTAGTGCACGAGGGTCCCCTCGGGCGTGGGGGGCAGGCCGGTCGAGGCGAACGGGCTGTGCACCCGGACCATCTCGGCCACGGTGGCGGGCACGCCGTGGGTCAGGCACAGCTGCGCGCCGAGAGCGCCGTGGTCGCCCAGGCGGGTCCCTTTCGCGTAGCCGAAGCCCGTCACGTCCCGCCGGTAGATCAGCGGCTTGTCGACGTCGTGGAGGATGGCCGTGGCGAGCGCGAGGTCGTGGTCCACGACGAGGGCGTAGTGGGTCACGGCCAGCTGGACCATGTCGATGGTCCGCTCGTTGACCTCGTTGACGTGGTCGAGCAGCGATCGCTCGGCCATGAACGGGCTCTGGGGCACCTCGGCCAGCGAGGCGTAGGGGCTCCGGCTGAGCGCCGCCTCCCACGTACGCACGACGGCGGCACGCAGGCCCTCGTCGTGGAGGAGCCCGATGGCGGGGATGTCCCTCGCGTCGAACACGGTCATCGGTCTACTCGTCGAAGACCTGGAGCTCGGGGTGGCCGTCGAGGGTGTAGTCGTTGGTCAGCTCGGCGGTGAGCGGCCCGGCGGAGGCGTCGAGCCCGTCGAGGGTCCAGCCGCCCGGGCTGTAGATCGTCTGCTCCGCGACCGGCTCGCTGAAACGGCCGACGAAGTCGCCGTAGACGTGGAACGTTCGCCCGTTGACGTTGCGGGCCGCGTCGGTGCACAGCCACACCACGAACGGCGAGACCTTGCGCGGCGCCCGCGCCTCGGGATCGAAGGATGCGTTCGGAGTGCCGGGCTTGGTCCCCTTCGGGGCCATGGTGATCGCCATCAGCTCCGCCCATCGCGCGGTGCGCTCCTGGTAGGAGTGCAGCGCGGTGTAGGACGCCGCGCTCGGGCGGATGGCGTTGCAGCGCACGCCGAAGCGGCCGAGCTCGCGCGCTGCGCTCCTCGTCAGGCCGATGAGCGCCTCCTTCGCCGCGGCATAGACGCTGTTGGAGGGATGCCCGAAGCCCGACCCCGAGCTGGTGTTGACGATGGCGCCGCTGCCCTGGCGGCACATGTGGGGCGCGGCGTACTTGATCATGGCGAAGTAGCCCTTGAGGTTGGCGTCGACGGTCTCGTCGAACTCCTCCTCGGTGAAGCGCCAGATGTCGTTGATGGCGCCGTGGGTGGCGTTGTTGACGAGGATGTCGACGGTGCCGTAGGTGTCGACCGCCTGCCCGACGATGGCTTGCGCGCCGGCGAAGGTGGCGGCGCTGTCCGAGCTGGCGACCGCCTCGCCCCCGTTGGCCTTGATCTCTTCCACGACCCTCTCGGCGCGGGCCGACTCGCCGTCGCCGACCTGGGCCAGGCCGAGGTCGTTGACCACGACCTTGGCGCCCTCGGAGGCGAACAGGAGGGAGTGCTCGCGGCCGATGCTCCCCGCTCCGCCGGTGATGATGACGACCTTGCCGTCCAACCGCTTGGCCATGTTGACCCCGTCCCCTCCCGGCGCGCGTTGCGCCCGCTCGCGCCGCGGTTCTACCAGGGCCGCCGGCTGGCGTGCCTACTCGTTGGGGCGGAGCAGGGCCGCCGGGACCCGCCCGTCGATGTCGGTGAAGCCGTACTCGGTGGCCAGCTGGCTGACCGGCCAGGCGCGCCCGCTGCGGGCCATGCGAGCGGGGTCGGTGACCAGGGCGGCCACGCCGCGCCCGGTGAAGCGGGGCGACTCCGCGTTGCTCAGGTCGAAGGTGCCCTCGCCGGGGAGCTCCAAGGTGGCCGAGCCGTCCGGGCCGATCGTGGCTCCCGTCATCACCAGCTCGGTGCGGACCAGGCCAGGCCACACCGACACGACCGCGACGTTGTGGGGAGCCAGCTCGTGTGCCATGTCCGCCGTCATGCGGTCGAGGGCCGCCTTGCCGACGCCGTAGCTCACCACGTGGGCGTACTGGATGGCGCCGGAGGACGAGATGTTGGCGATCAGGCCGCCCCCCGCGGCGATCATGGCCGGCGCCGCGAGGCGGGCGGCGACGTAGTGGCTGCGCAGCCCCACATCGATGACCTCGTCCCACGCCTCGACGGGCAGCTCCCAGAACGGCACGCCCAGCCACTGCGACAGTGCCGGCGCGGAGAACACGTTGTTGACGAGCACGTCGATGCGCCCCTGCTCGGTGAGGACCCGCTCGAAGAGCGCCTCGACGTCACGGTCGGCGTGGTGGTCGCAGGCCACCGCGACGCCGCGGCCCCCGAGCGCGTCGATCTCGGCAGCCGTCTCCCCGACGGTGCCCGGCAGGACGCCTCCGGGGGCGACGGTGCGCCCCGTCACGTACACCGTGGCGCCGAGGGCGCCGAGCTCGAGGGCGATGCCCTTGCCGATGCCCCGGCTCGCCCCGGTCACGACGGTCACCAGTTGCTGTTCGCTCACGGGCCTGTTCTTAGCACCTGCTTCCCGGCACCTGCGCCCGGGGACAGGCCCTAACATCGGGATCGTCCGGAACATCGGGATCGTCCGGCAACAGGCTCGATGAGGTGGGGGAGATGGCGGAGACGGTCGAGTTCGCAAGCAACGGGGGGACGGCGAGCGGCTACCTGTCCCGGCCGCCGGGAGGCTCGGGCCCCGGGGTCATCGTGGTGCAGGAGTGGTGGGGTGTCGACGCGTCCCTCAAGCAGACCGCGGACCGCCTGGGCGCGGGTGGCTTCGTGACGCTGGTCCCCGACCTCTTCCACGGGGAGGTGGCGGGCCACGACGAGATGGACAAGGCCGGCCAGCTCATGCAGGATCTGCCGCCCGAGCGCGCCGCGCGCGACATGAGCGCCGCGGTCGACCACCTCGCCTCCCTGCACGGCGTCAGCGGGCGCGGGATCGGGGTGGTCGGCTTTTGCATGGGGGGCATGCTGAGCTTGATCCTGGCCGCCAACCGCCCGGATCGGATCAAGGCGGCCGTGCCCTTCTACGGGTTCCCCCAGGGCGAGGCCGAGCCGGACTGGACGGCGTTGGCTGCGTCGGTGCGCGGCCACATGGCCGAGCACGACGACTTCTTCGGGCCCGACGCGGCTCGTGCCCTCGAGGCCAAGCTGCAGGGCCTCGGCAAGGACGTCACCTTCACGGTGCATGCCGGCACGGGCCACGCCTTCATGGGTCCGCACAACGCGCTCGGCACCCTTGATCGGGCCCTCGCCGAGCGGATCTGGCCCGAGGTGCTGGCGTTCCTCCACCAGAGCCTGGACTGAGCCGGATCCCTGCCGTCTGTTGCCGGGCTCAGGCCCGCCAGGCGAGGATGCGGCCCTTCTCGGCGAGCAGCATGGATCCCGGGAACACCCGCAGGTGCCAGGGCCGGAGCCGGATCACGGCAAAGGAGGGGGAGTAGGGCCCGTCGCTCCACAGGGGGATCGTCGCCGGGTTGTAGCCCACCGGGGCTGGAGCGTGGGTGAACAGGTCCCATATCCGGCACCGGGTGTCGCCGTCGACGAGCCAGGCGGCCTCGCACTCGGCGGTGCAGGTGTCATGTGTCGGCGCCCAGTAGGTCACCGACGCATGGGGGTGGCCGGCGAGGTGGTCCCGCTTGGCCGGCGTCGGGCCGGTGGCGACCCACCCGGTGAGCTCGCCGCCGTGCCATTCCCAGCACGGGTGCACGATCCTGCTGCGGGGGCGGCCCGATGCGTCGACGGTGGCCATCGTGGCCCACACCGTGCGGTGGGCCATGTCGACGAAGGCGGGGGCGATGGTCGCGAGGTCGTCCATGTGCCCTGGTCTACTCCGGAGCGAGCCGCGGAGGCAGGGCCGTTCGTCCCGTTGCTGGCGGGCCGCGCCGGTGGTGCACGTCATGCCCGGGACCGGCTGCTCCACATGGGCCTCTGAGGCCGCTGCCGCCATCGTCGTCCCTGCGTCGACGCTGTATACCTGCCAGGGGTATAATGGACGTCCCTGGTCCCGGAACGTCAGGACCGCACCAGCCTGGCGATCGCCTCGGTCGCCTCGGCGATCTTGGCGTCGGCGTCGGGTCCGCCGGCCTCGATGGCGTCGGCCACGCAGTGCGAGAGGTGGTCGCCGAGAAGCTCGAGGGCCACGGCCTGCAGCGCCTTGGTGGCGGCGGCGATCTGGGTCAGGATCTCGATGCAGTAGCGGTCGTCGTCGACCATCTGGGCGACCCCTCGTATCTGACCCTCGACCCGTCGCAGCCGCTTGCGGATCCGATCCGTGTGCTCCTCGTAGCCATGCATGGCAGCCTCCTCCGCGCTCCTCCACGATACCCCCGGGAGGTAATGTGGAAGTCAGCGTCGAGTCGGCGCCGAGGAGGGGCGCCCGGCTGCGCCACGCGGGTCGTCGTCGCCTGCCTCGTCGGCGAGCGAGAGGTAGCCTTCGTCCTCCTGGGCGAGGTGCAGGCGCAAGATGGCGTGCAACCCGTACAGGAGGCGCCGCAGCTCCGTGAGATCGTCCGGGTCGATCACGGGGTTCGCAATGGCGTCGTCCGCTCTGTGGGCATCCTGGCTCGTGGCGTCGATCCCGTCGAGGACGTGGCGGAGGCGCCGGATGAGGCGGCCGATCTCGACGTGGGCGCGGCTCATGGTGGCGGTCCGGTCGGCGCCCCCGAGGACACGGGCGAGCATCGGGTACAGCTGCGCGTCCTCGGCCTCCTCATGGGGCAGCACCTCGTCGACGAGCAGGTGGAGCAAGTCCCGTGCCATCACGATCACCTGCGCCGTGGGCTGGACGCCGACGGCGTCGGCGACGACGCGCACTTGCTCGATGTCTGGGCGAAGAGCGAGGTGCTCGGCGCTGAAGCGTCGGGCCAAAGTGGCGTCAGCGGCCTGGAGGCGGGTGTCGGCCCGGCCGGGCTGGAGCACCCGCAAGGCGTTCACGATGACGGCGAGGTCGATGGCCTCCTGGGTGATGGCGCCCCAGGTGGCGGGCAGGAAGCCGAAGGCGGCGACGGCCATGGCGCCGACGGAGAGGCCGATGCCGGCGACCACGCTCTCGGTCGCGATGCGCAACGCACGTCGGGCGATGGTGACCGCCTCGCCCAGCCGATCGAGCCGGTCGACCGTCAGCACGACGTCGGCGACCTCGGAGGAGGCGGTGGATCCCCGTGCACCTATGGCGACGCCGACATCTGCGAGCGCCAAGGCCGGGGCGTCGTTGATGCCGTCTCCCACCATGATCGTGGGTCCGACCAGCTTCGCCGCGGTCACCGCGTCGACCTTGTCCGCCGGGGTGCGTTCGGCGAGGACCTCGTCCACACCGATGACGGCGCCCACGCTCTGGGCGACATCGGCACGGTCACCGGTGACCATGACGATGCGTTGGATGCCATGCTCCCGCAGCCGGCGGATCGTACGGGCGGCGTCCGTGCGGATGGGGTCCTCGAGCAGGATGGCCCCGGCCCGCACCCCGTCAACGGCCACGAAGATGCTGAGCATGCCCTCCCTGTCCGCCCGCCGACCCACCGCTCGCAGCTCGGCCGTGTCCCGGCCTTCGACCCAGGCCGATTTGCCGACCGCGACGCTTCGATCCTCGACCTGTCCGCGCACCCCCTTGCCGGGGACCTCCGCCACGTCGGTCGGGACCGAGAGGGACGATCCCCGCTCATGGGCGGCCCGAACGACGCCGGCGGCAAGGACGTGCGGTGACACCTGGTCGAGCGACGCGGCCAGCCGGAGCACTTCGTCGGCAGGGAAGCCGGCCGTTGCGACCACGTCGACGACGCTCGGCCGCCCGGTGGTGAGGGTGCCGGTCTTGTCGAAGAGCAGGACCCGAGCCGACGCCAACCGTTCGAGGACCCCACCGCCTTTGATGATGACGCCCCGATGGGCGGCCCGAGACAGGCCGGAGACCATCGCGACGGGCACGGCGAGGATGAGCGGGCAGGGGGTGGCGACCACGAGCACGGCGACGGCTCGGGCCAGACCGGACATCGCGCCTGCTGCGCCCGCTGCCGCGAGGCTCACGGCGAAGAAGCCGAGCGCCCAGCGGTCGGCCAGCCGCACGGCCGGCGCGCTCTGGGCCTCGGCGCTGGCCACCAGCCGCATGACGCCCGCGTAGCTGCTCTCCACCGCCGTCGTGATCGCCCGCAGATCGAAGGGGCCTCCCGCATCCACCGTGCCGCTGCGCACCACCTCACCCGATTGGCGTTCGACAGGGAGGGACTCGCCCGTCAGTGCCGATTCGTCGACGATCGCGACACCAACCTCGACCCGCCCGTCGACCGGTATGACCTCGCCCGGCTTGACCAGCACGAGGTCGCCCATCTCGACGTCGTCGACGTCAACGTCGACGATCGAGTCGCCGACGTAGCGGTGGGCGCGGTGCGGGGCGCGGTCGAGGAGCGAGCGCAGCTCGCGCTCGGACCGGCCCGTGGCCCACGTCTCGAGGCTGCGACCGCTGGCCAGCATCACGGCGATGACCGCCCCTGCGAGCTGCTCGCCGGTGGCGACCGTCCCGCTCAGGGCGAGCAGGGCGATGAGGTCGACGCCGAGGCGGCGGTGCCGGGCGGCATCGATCACCCACCAGGCGGCCGGGACGATGGCCGCGACGGTCGTGGCCGTCCACACCGCCGCGCCGGGGCCGCCGAGGCCCGCCAGGTGCAACACCGCCCCGACGACGAGGCCGGTCGCCATGGTGGCGAGCAGGAGCGTCACCCGGTGGCGCACGCCGAACCATCCCGACGACCGCGCGGTGCTGTCACCCTCGGCTCGGGTCGAGATGGACCTCGGCATGGCGTCATCCCTCCTCTCCCATCCGACCGTCCCGGTACCACCCCGTCGCAGGGCCGAAGGTCCCGGTGGCCACGGCGAACGTCAGGGTTGGGGGCAGGGGCGGCGCTCGTCGTGGCGGGCGTCGCCTGCGGGCGCCGCCTGCGTGGACAGAGGTGCTGTGCTGGCCCCTAGCACCGGAGTGATCCTCGCCGACACGCCGCCACTGGGTGCTCGGGTCCTCGGCACGGCGGCGCCCCTGCGAGTGGGAGCTGCCCTCCCGTCGGTCCCCATCATGGACCACCTCGCCGATCTTCGACCGGGACCCTGGTGGCCAGAGCTCGTCCCGGACCAGGCGGGCCACCGACGCGGCTCGGGAGCGGCGCACGGACCAGGGGAGGCCCGTTTTTCCAGCAGTACCGTGACACATCTGTCGGGGTACTGCTAAGAAACCGTCGAGTTCCCCCGCGGGGCGGGTGGTCCGGGTGGCCCGGGTGTCGGGTGTCGGATGCCGGGTGGTCCCGCGGGGCGGGTGGTCCGGGTGCCGGGTGCGCCGGGCGCGCGGCTGGCGCGGCTGAGGGCCCGTTCGGCGGCGGTGATCCGCGGGCGGCCGGCGGACGAAGGGTGGACGTCAACGCGCTCGCACACCGCCGAGGAGGCACATCATGGCGATCATCACTGCCGTCGATCCCGAGATCCACCGAGTCATCGGTGACCGGATGAAGGTCCTCGTCGAGGGGTCGGCGACGGGCAACGGCTTCGAGCTGTTCGACTTCGAGGGCGACCTCGGGTCGGGGCCGCCACCCCACGCTCACCCCTGGGCGGAGTCCATCGTCGTGCTCGAGGGCGAGATCGTCGTCGAATGTGGCGCCGAGCGCGCTGTCGCGGTGGCCGGCACGACCGCGGTCTTCCCCGCCGGCTCGGTGCACCGCTTCGAGATCTCCTCGCCGCGCGCCCGCTTCCTCGTGGCGACGACCGGGGACCGGGCCTCGAAGTTCTTCACCGACCTGTCGGCCAACGCTCCTGACGCTCCGACCGCCGAGACGCTGCCGCGCATCGTCGAGATCGCCAAGCGCAACGGGTTGACGTCACCGCTCTTCTGAACCCCCTCACCCGGAGGGCGGCGACCGTCGCCCGGAGCAGCACCGTCGCCGGCGCCTCGTTCACGACGCCGGTGACGACAGGACTTCCCGCAGCGACGCGAGCAGGTCGTCGACGGCGCGGTCGTGGAGCACCAGGTTGCGTCTGGTCCCTTCCCGGGCGTCGGTGAGCAGGCCGGCGTCCCGTAGGAGCTTGACGTGGTTGCTCACCGTCGGTTGGGCCAGCGCGAAGGTGGTCGCGATCTCGGTGACGGTCCTCGGGCCGCTGCGCAACATGTCCAGGATGGCCAACCGGGTCGGATCCGAGATCGCCTTGAGCCTCCGGGCGAGGGACTCGGTCCTCGTGCGCGCGTGCGCCCCGGCGTTGTCCGTGCGGACCCCGACCAGCACGAGGCCGGGGAGGTCGACCAGCATGCCACGATGGGTGAAGAACGCAGGGATCACGACGACCTCGCCCTCGGGGGGGAGCGCGGCGACCATCTCGGCGAGCAGCGCGTCGTTGCCGCAGTCCGTGCGCGCGATGTCGCGCCAGTCGCTGCCTCTCGTCAGTGCGTCGAGCCGGGACGACACCGCGACGTCCGCGGCGCGCCGGCCGAAGCGCTCCCAGTCGCCACCCACCGCAGCCCAGACGTCGGACACCACCGCGACGTAGTCCCCGCGGCGCTGTCGCGAGCTGCGGAGCCGGCGGAGGCGGCGTAGGACGGCAAGACGGTCTGCCTCGGTCTCGGACCGCAGAGGAGGCCCATCGCTCCCGACGGGCGCGTCCGCGCAGAGGTCTTCGAGCCGTCCGAGGAGAGCGGCGGGATCGGTGCTGAAGAGCAGACCGCCGTGGTGGGCGAGCACGAGCAACTCGAGGAACCCGCCGCAGCTCGTCGCCTCGCCGGGCCCCCAGAGGCTGCACACCCGCTCGTGCAGCGCCGGGTCCGCGTCGTAGGCGGCGGCCAGGGTGGCGTGGTCGTCGCGGAAGTCCGCCCGCTCGGCCGCGGCCAGCGCCCACTCGAGCTCGGACGCCACCGACGCGCGCACGGCGACGCGCGGGCCGCGGGCGGCCGGGAGGGGGTCGTGGTAGAACGGCATAGTCAAATGACTATATCGAAATATAGTTGAAACTGTCAAGCTATCGAGGTAGGATCGGCGCCATGGCAGGGAACCTGTGGTTGACGCAGCAGTTGGTCGCAAGTCGCAGGCAGGAGCGGGAGCGGGCAGCCCTCGCACGCCGCGCGGCGCTGGGTGCCGCGCCGCTCTCGCCGTCCCGCCGGCGGGGCCCCATCACCCGGCATGTGGGTGGCCTCCTCGTCGACGTGGGGAGCAGGCTCGCCGGCGCCGAAGGCCCAGCGTCCGCTGTCCGTGCTCACTCGGCTCCGCGGCATCTCCCGGTCTGACACCGGGCGGCCGCGGGGGTCAGGCCCGGTCGGCGTCTGAGGCCATGAGGCCACGAGGCCGGCGGAGCGATCCGACCGAGCACCAGCCGGCCGACCGGGCACATGGCCTGCTCGCCCGCCGCGCGGATCTGCTCCCGGTCGCTCAACTCCGGCAGCGAACAGCCGAAATGTCGGTATGGGACCAATCGCGTGCGCCGGCGCGACGATCAGACGGCGGCCGCGGTCTGCTCGTTGGGGGGTGATCGGCGGCGCCGTCGCGCTGGTCGGCGTGCTGCTCACCGGGTGCTCCCCGGGCGGGGGTGTCGCGGCGGCCGGCGCGCAGGTGGCGGCGACCTTGCAGGACTTCAAGCTCTCCACCTCCACCATCGACGTCACGGCGGTCGACGGCAAGGTCACCTTCGCGGTCACCAATGACGGGCCGTCGACGCACGAGTTGAACGTCGATCGCACGGATGTGGCCGCTGACAAGTTGCCGATCGACAGCACCGGCTTGTTCGTCGACGAGAGCTCGCCGCTGCTCCACCGTGAGGGGTCGGTCGAGTCGGCCGGCCTCGGCACCCGCCACATGTTGACGTTGGCGCTCGCACCCGGCCGCTACGTCCTCTACTGCGACCTGGAGGGGCATTACATGTCGGGCATGCATGTCCAGCTCGTTGTCCACTGACGCCGGCACCCCCAAGGCTGAGGAGGGAGCGGGCGCCAAGCGCGCCGGAGGTGGCCAGGGGCTGCCGCGACGCAAGATCGTCGCAGCATTCGCGATCTTCGTTGTCCTCATCGCCGGCATGATCGGCTACAACGTGCGTGCCACCGCGGGCATGGGCCGCACCGCGCTGCGGGTCAACGTCGGCGGCCGCCAGAGCGTGCTCGCCCGGCGCTACGCCGACGAAGCGATCTTCAAGTCCCAGGGCTTCGTCGCCGACCCGACCAACGACCGCCAGGAGCTGGAGACCTCGGCGGACGCGCTCCTCCACGGCGGACCCGCCCAGTCGCCCCTGTCGGGGAGCAACGACACCGTCACGCTGCCCGCGGCGGGAGACCGCAAGCTGCGGGCGAAGCTCACCCAGGAGGTCGCCCTCATCCGGGCCATGGTCGATCCGGCCGACCGGTTGCTCTCCGAGGGCCGGGACGCGCCGACCTATGCGGCCGACGTCTTCGCTCTGCGCCTGGCCGAGGTCAAGCTCGAAACGGTCGCCAACGACGCGACGTACCAGATGACCCTCGACGTGCGCTCGGCCGGTGACCACCTCCAGTCCGTCGAGATCGCGCTCGGCGCGCTGAGCGCGCTCGTCGCGCTCGGCATGGCGCTGCTGCTGTTGCGGGCGTCGAGGCGCCAGGCGGCCCTCGCGGTGGCCCGCGACGTGGCGGTGTCGGCGTCCAAGGTGAAGTCGGAGTTCCTGGCCACGATGAGCCACGAGATCCGAACGCCGATGAACGCGGTGATCGGGCTCACCGAGATCCTCCTCGACACCGACCTCGATGCGGAGCAGCGGGAGCTGGCGGCGGGGGTCAAGGTCTCCGGCGAGAACCTGCTCACGATCATCAACGACATCTTGAACTTCTCCAAGATCGAAGCCGGCAAGGTCGAGATCGAAGAAGGTGAGCTCGACGTGCCGCGCGTCGCCGAGGATGTCGGTCGCATGCTCGGCGAGGCCGCATATGCCACGGGGGTCGAGCTGCTGGTCGACGTGCCCGCCGAGGTGCCGAGCGGGCTGGTCGGCGACAAGGTCCGCGTGCAGCAGGTGCTGCTCAACCTGGCGTCCAACGCGGTGAAGTTCACCGCGGAGGGCGAGGTGGTGATCCGGATCCGGGTGCTCACCGAGAACGCCGACCGGGTGGCCCTGCGCTTCGAGGTCATCGACCAGGGGATAGGCATCGCGCCCGAAGACCAACAGCGCTTGTTCCTGGCGTTCACGCAGGCCGACAGCTCGACGACCCGGCGCTTCGGCGGGACGGGCCTCGGGCTCGCCATCAGCCGCCAGCTCGTGGACCTGATGGGTGGCACGATCGGCGTGGTCAGCGCGCTGGGAAAGGGTTCGACGTTCTGGTTCGAGCTCTCGCTGCGCCGGGCGCCGAGCAGGGATGGGGCGGCCCGCCCGGGCACCGTGACGAGCCTGGTCGGTCGGCGGGCGCTGATCGTCGACGACAACGCGACCAACCGGATGATCCTGCGCCGCCAGCTGTCGTCGTGGGGAGTGGAGGCGGCGGAGGCGGTGGACGGCTTGGAGGCGCTTGCCGCGGTCGCCGCTGCGGTCGACGCCGGCCAGCTCTTCGACTTCGGCGTCCTCGACCTGAACATGCCGGGGATGGACGGCCTCGAGCTCGCCAGCAGGTTCAAGGGAGAGGAGACCACCTCACCCATGGTGCTGTTCCTCCTCAGCTCGTCGGGCCAGCGGCTGAGCGCAGCGGAGGCACACCTGCGGGGACTGGCCGGCAACCTGACCAAGCCGGTGCGCGAGGCCGAGCTCTTCGACTGCCTGATCGCCGGGATCAACGCAGAAGCGCCGCACGCAGAACCCGCTGCCGAGGATGTCGCGGACGGCGCCGCGGAGGCGGCGCCGGCTGCGGAGAGGGAGGTGCAGGGCATGATCCTGCTGGTCGAGGACAACAAGATGAACCAGCTCGTGGCGTCCAAGATGCTCACCAAGCTCGGCTACACCTTCGACGTCGCCAACCACGGCGGGGAGGCTCTCGCCGCCCTCGCCGAGCGCCGCTATGACGCCGTCCTGATGGACTGCCAGATGCCGGAGATGGATGGCTACGAGGCCACCGCGGCGATCCGCCTCCGGGAAGGGCACGCCCAGCACACGCCGATCATCGCCATGACCGCCGCGGCCATGGATGGTGATCGGGAGACGTGCCTCGCGGCCGGCATGGACGACTACATCACCAAGCCGGTGCGCCCCGACGCCATCGCCGCGATGCTGGAGCGCTGGATCGACACCAGCGTGCTCGCAGGAGCCGACCCCGTCGCCGGTGGCGACGCGCCTCCCGAGGACGACGGACCAGCCGAGCTCGAGCCGCCCCTCGACGAGGCGCGCATCGAGCTGCTCCGCGATCTCGACGACGGCGAGGGCGCGGTGCTCGCCGAGATCATCGACGAATACCTGGCCCAGACCGCGGACGCGGGCGAGCAGCTCGCAGCGGTGCTCGCCGAGCACGACCCGCATGCGGTGGAGCGCACGGCCCACACCCTCAAGGGCGCCTCTGCCAACATGGGTGCGGACCGGCTGGCCGCGGTGCTGGCGCAGGTCGAGGCGTGCGGCCGATCGGGCGACCTGGATGCAGCCGGCGTGCTGATGGCTCAGCTCGACGCCGAGCTCAGCCGGGTCCGCGACGCCCTCTCCTCCGTGCTGTCGAGGACCTGACGTGCGCGTCCTGGTAGCCGACGACGACCCGACGAGCCGCGTCGTGCTCAAGTCCGTCGTGACCCGCCTCGGACACGACTGCCTGGTCGCCACGGACGGATCGGGTGCCTGGGATCTACTGCTCTCGGAGCCGGTCGACGTGCTGCTGACGGACTGGATGATGCCGGGCCTCGACGGTCCCGAGCTGTGCCGCCGGGTCCGCGAGGAGCTCGACGGGCACTACACCTACGTGGTGCTGGTCACCGGGCTCGGCGCACGGGAGCAGGTGCTCGAGGGCATGAGCGCCGGCGCCGACGACTACCTCATCAAGCCCGTCGAGCCCTTCGACGTGCAGACGCGACTCGTGGCGGCGGAGCGGGTGACCGGTCTGCACCGCCAGGTCTCGGACTACCGCCAGCAGCTGGAGCAGGCCAACGTCGAGCTCCTCCGGCTCTCGCGCACCGACGGCCTGACCGGGCTCGGCAACCGGCGGCGGATGGAGGAAGACCTGGACCGGGCGCACGCCCGCGCGGAGCGCGTCGGGGAGCCCTTCAGCGTCGCCCTCTTCGACATCGACCACTTCAAGCTCTACAACGACCGCTACGGCCATCCGGCGGGCGACGAGGCGCTGCGGCTCGTGACCGAGCGCATCCAGGGCGTCCTGCGCAAGGCGGAGAGCGCGTACCGCTACGGCGGGGAGGAGTTCTTGCTGGTCCTGCCCGACTGCGACCTCCAGGGCGCGGCGATCGCCGCGGAGCGCTGCCGTCGGGCAGTCGAGGAGGTCGGCCTGGCGCACGCGGCCCGACCAACCACGCCACCGTTGGTGACCATCAGCGGCGCGGCCGCGAGTTGGACGCCGGGCGCGCCCCGCTCCGTCGGAGTGCTGCTCGAGGCGGTCGATCTCGCGCTGTACGAGGCCAAGTCGGCCGGCCGCAACCGGATCTGCCTCGCGCCAGACGTGGCCACTGTGGCGGGCAGCGGTTCCCCGGTGGTTCCCGGGTCCTGACGGGTCGTGCCCGGGTCCTGACCGGGTACCGTCTCCTCGGTGCGTAGGGGAGGAGACGGACGTGGAACGCATCCGCTTCGGTGTGCTGTACGGATTCCGCAACCCGGCATCGAGCCCCTGGAGCTTCCCCGAGCTCTACGCCCGGACCCTCGACCAGATCGAGCTGGTCGACGAGCTCGGCTACGACCACGTGTGGATCACCGAGCACCACTTCGTCGAAGACGGCTACATGCCCTCGCCGTTGGTCGTCTCGGGGGCGATCGCGGCACGCACTCGGCGGGTCATGATCGGCCAGGACGTCCTGTTGCTGCCCTTCGCCCACCCCGTCCGCCTGGCAGAGGACCTCGCGGTGCTCGACAACCTCTCCGACGGGCGGGCGATGCTGGGCGCAGGGATGGGCTACGTGCCGAGCGAGTTCGCGGCGATGGGCGTCGCCCGCCGAGAGCGGCGTGCCCGCATGGACGAGACCCTCGAGATCCTCCGCCTGGCCTTCTCGGAGGACTCCTTCGACTTCTCCGGCGAGCACTTCTCCCTCGTCGGCGTGCGGGTCCGGCCCCGGCCGGTGCAGCCCGGTGGCCCGCTCTTGTGGGTCGCGGCGATGAGCGAGGCGGGCGCCCGCCGCGCGGCCCGCTGCGGGGCGCACCTGCTCCCTCAGGGCGATCGGGCTGCGGTGGTCGATCCCTACTTCGACGCCCTCGACCGGGCCGGCGTCGACCGGTCGAGGCGCCGGGTCGGCGTCTGCCGGCCCTTCGTCGTCGACGACGACCCCGCGGCGGCGGCAGCCACCTCCCACGGCGCCGCCACGGCCGACCTGGCGAGAGGGGCGGCGGCGGCCAGCGAGGCACAGGAGGTCTACGCCACGTGGTTTGCCGAGGTGCCCGCCGGCGACCGGATGATGACCCAGCTGGTCGAGGGCGCGGAGGCCGGACGCCTCGTCCCACAGGACACGTTCTACGGCACGGCGGTCGCGTGCATCGCCGAGATCGAGCGCATGCGGGCCGAGTTCGGTGTCACCGATGTCATCGTCGCCGGCCTCGGCGGCAACCAGACGGACCAGTCCTCCGACGACAACCTCACCCGGCTGGCCCGTGAGGTGCTCCCGCACTTCGGCAGCGGCCGCCGACCGGCCCCGGTGTCGCGGCCGCCAGTGGGCCGGGGGGCTGGGTAGCGTGGCCGGCGGTGGCACGCGTCGATCTCCGGCACCCGGCCAACGCGGCCGGCGACTGGTTCGTCGACACGCGCTGCATCGACTGCGGGACCTGCCGGGACATCGCACCCGCGTACTTCGGCACCTACGGGAGCCAATCGGTGATCCTGCGCCAGCCGGCCACGCCTGCCGCGCCACCGGGTCCCGACCCGAGCGTGGAGCTGTGGCTCGCAGCCCAGGCGTGCCCGACGAGCTCGATCGGGACACGGTCCCGCCAACCCCGACCCGGCCGCCTCTACCCCCGTGAGGTCGGCGCCGGCTCGGGCGTCTTCGACTGCGGGTACTGCTCGGAGGACTCCTTCGGGGCGTCGGCCTGGTTCGTGGCGCGTCCGGAGGGCAACCTGCTCATCGACTCCCCCCGCTACACCGACGCACTGGGCGCGCCCATCGAGGCGGCGGGCGGGATCGACCACGTCCTGCTGACCCACCGCGACGATGTCGCCGACGCGCGCCGGTGGGCGGAGCGCTTCGGGGCTCGGGTGTGGATCCATGCCGACGACGCCCGTGCCGCTCCCTTCGCCACGGACATCTTCGGTGGGCTCCACGAGGTCGCGGTGCAACCCGGCGTGCTCGCCATCCCGACCCCAGGGCACACCCGTGGGTCCGTCGTCTTCCTGGTCGACGTGGTCGACGTGGTCGACGAGGGGTTCCTCTTCACCGGCGACTCGCTGGCATGGAGCCACGAGCGCGAGGACCTCGTCGCCTTCCGCGACGCCTGCTGGTGGTCCTGGCCGGACCAGGCCGACTCACTCGAACGCCTGGCGAGGCGGCACCGCTTCGGCTGGATCCTGCCGGGACACGGCGCGCGGGTCCACGAGGCGCCCGACGCGCTCCACGACCGCTTGCTCCGCCTGGTCGAGCACATGCGCGCCCCGCGTGACCGCCGCCCTGGCTGACCGCCGTCGCGCGTCCGGCGCTGCCACCACCGCGCGCCGGCCGCGCGACCAGGCCCCGGTCGCCGCCGGCTGGCCCCGGCCGGCCCTGGCGGAGGGTCGAGTCGCTACGGGCGCACCTCGTAGTACAGGTTCGCCGGGTCGTCGAAGTCGTGCACCGCGAAGCGTGAGAAGCCCGCGTCGCGCACCATCCGCTCGGCGACCGCGGTGCTGAAGCCGAGGGTCCCGAGCCCTGCCCCGCCCGGCTCCGACATGGCCGACGACATGCACGAGGTGATGGAGAAGCCGTAGATCATGGCGAGGAGCGGGTTGTTGCGGTCGAGCTCCCACGACCCGGAGCTGCGGACGTCCTTGATGAGCCACGTGCCGTCGTCGGCGATCGCGGCGCGCACCGCGGCGATGGCATCAGCCGGCCGGGTCATGTCGTGGATGCAGTCGAAGGTGAGCACCAGGTCGTAGCCGGCTCCGGAGGGGACCTGCTCGGCCCGCTCGTGGTGGAGCGCGACGTTGTCCAGACCGATCGCCGCGACCCGGGCCGCCGCCCGGTCGAGGGCGTGGCGCGACAGGTCGTAGCCGTCGAAGGTGGACGCCGGGTAGGCCTCGGCCAGAGCGGTGAGGGCGACCCCCGCGCCGCAGCCGATGTCGGCGACCCTGGCGCCGGAGGTCAGCTTGCCCGCGACGTCGGCGAGGGCGGGGATGATGCGGGGGACGAGTGCGAAGCGGGTCCACGGCCCGAGGAGGCGTTCGGTGCGGTGCGCTCCTCTCGGGCCGTGGCGGTCGTAGGGGAGGCCGATGCCCGTGCGGAACGCGTCGGCGATGTCGTCCACCATGGTGGCGTCGAAGGGTGCGTCGAACGCGGCGGCGGCGAAGGTCAAGCTCCCCGCGTCGTCGACCAGCACCGGGCGGGCCTCGGGGGGCAGCTCGAATCGCACGCCGTCGGCGGAGACCACCACCTCGGCCGCGGCGTTGCCCCGCAGCCATTCGAGCACCCAACGCTCGTGCAGCCCGGTGGCGGCGGCCAGCTCCGACGCCGTGGTCGTGCCGAGCGAGTCGAGGGCGCGGTAGAGGCCGAGTCGGTCACCGAGGTGGATCAGCAGGGAGACCATCTCGCCCTGCTTGTAGCTCCAGACCCGGAACGAGTAGCGGGCGACGGCATCGACGGAGGGCTCCATGCCGGCGATCATGGCATGGCGGCCGCGGCGGCGGTCAGTCGACCCGGCGAAGGGTCAGGGGCTGGAGGTCGTCGGTCGCCCGCAGTCGCACGAGCCGGCTCCCCGGAGGGATCACGATGGCGACCACCGTCGCGTGCTGCTGCCACTCGTGCAGCAGGTCGTAGCCGAAGTCCTCGGCGCGCAGCGAGACCACGAAGTCGAGATCGATCGGCGGCCCCGACCACTCGCCATCGGCGGCGAGCAGGACGTGGAGCCGATCCGGGCCGGTCCTCGTGACCTCGCGGACCTGGACGCGCTGCTGATCGGCGAGCGCCCCCAGATCGGCTCCGATGCTCGTGCCCCGGTTGGCGACCAGGCCACGTCGGCGCCGGTGCACCGCCGTCACCACCGACGCAGCGACGACGACGAGGACGATCAGGACCACGACGTTGGCCATGGCAGAGCATCGCGCCCCGAGGTCTCTGGCGGAAACCGAGGCCGCCGGCGGGCGTGACCGGTCGGTAGTGTGCCGCCATGAGCGTCAGTGACCCCCCCGATCCCATCGCCCCGTGCGCGGGTTTCGGAGGCACGGTCGCCGAGTGGGAGCTCGCACCCGACCGCGGGGAGCGCTTCGTCGAGGTGCTGCGCACCGTGGGGCAGCGCTACGAGTGAGTGCGGCGCCGGAGCCCGGTGACGAAGCGGTGGTGCGCCTCGACGGAGGCACCTTCACCATGGGCTCCGACGCGTTCTACCCCGAGGAGGCGCCGAGCCACCCGGTCACGGTCTCGGCGTTCTGGATCGACGTGTACCCGGTGACCAACGCCCAGTTCGCCGCGTTCGTCGAGGCGACCGGCCACGTCACCTCCGCTGAGCTGGCTCCGCGCGCCGAGGACTACCCGGGCGCCCGGCAGGACCTCCTTGTGCCCGGCGGCGCCGTGTTCGTCCCGCCGCCCGGCCCCGTCGACCTCCGCGACCCCGGGCAGTGGTGGGCCTATGTCCCCGGCGCGGACTGGCGCCATCCCACCGGTCCGGGATCCGGCATCGAAGACCACGGCGACCACCCCGTCGTGCAGGTCACCTACGGCGACGCGCTGGCGTATGCCAGGTGGGCGGGCAAGGTGCTCCCGAGCGAGGCGCAGTGGGAGCTGGCCGCGCGCGGCGGGCTCGACAGCCAGCCGTGGTCGTGGGGCGGTGACAAGACGGTCGACGGATCGGTCCCCGCCAACGTCTGGCGGGGGGAGTTCCCCTGGCGGAGCGAGCGCGACGGCGGCGCGTGGGGCACGGTCCCGGTGGGCAGCCACCCGCCCAACGGGTACGGCCTCTACGACGTCTGCGGTCAGGTGTGGGAGTGGACCACGGACTGGTGGCGGCCCCGCCACGAGGCCAAGGGCCCGTGCTGTGCGCCGGCGGTCGATCCTTCCGGCCCGACGCAGGCGCGCTTCGACCCGCTCGCCCCGACCATCGCGCAGCGCGTGCTCAAGGGCGGCTCCTTCCTGTGTGCCGACAGCTACTGCATGCGGTACCGCCCGAGCGCCCGCATCGCCGAGTCGGTCGACACCTCCACCTGCCACGTCGGCTTCCGCTGCGTCCGGGCCGTGTGAGGCGGCAGGGCGCTCCTCCGGCGGGTCAGAGGCTCCAGACGCGGGCGGCGTTGGCCGAGAGGATGAGCTCGCGCTCGTCGGCGGGGATGCCGTCGAACTGCTCCTCGACGATCTTGCGGGAGTTGGGCCAGCTCGTCACCGGGTGAGGGAAGTCGCTCGACCACATGATGTTGCCGACGCCGATGACGTCGCGCATGCGGTGCAGCCCGAGGCGCTCATCGATGAAGGTCAGGAAGATGTTGCGGTGGAAGTACGAGCTCGGCGTGTCGGTGATGGCCGGGAACTTGTAGCCCTGCCGATGCGCCATGTCGTCGACGGTGTCGAGCCACCAGCCCACCCAGGCGATGCCCGGTTCGACGAACACCACCTTGAGGTGTGGGAACCTCTCCAGCACCCCGCCCATGATCCACATGCCGAAGGCCTCGGCGGTGAGGAGCGGGGTGAGGGGCACCATGACGCCCTTGTTGGGGGTCGGATCCCGCCTGGACAGCTCGTCGAGGCTCGTCTTGAGCCCGATGTGGCAGCAGATCGGCAGTCCGGTCTCCTCGATCAGCGAGAAGAGCGGGTCGTAGCGGTCGTGGTAGTAGTCCAGCTCCCCGAGCTCGCTCGGGAAGACCGGGAGCTGCAAGGACTTGGCCCCCAGACCGACCACTCGCTCGACCTCCGAGACTGCCAGGTCGATGTCGTGGATCGGGATCTGGTAGGACACGATCAGCCGCTTGGGATCGGCCTCGGAGAAGGCGTGCATCGCGTCGTTGAACGCCTGCACCGTCTCGGACACCCCGCCCTTGACGTTGCTCAGGTACCGGAAGGCGCTCACCTCGCTGTAGAGCACCTCTGCCTCGACACCGTCGCTGTCCATGTCCTTGAGCCGCTCGGTCGGATCCCAGTACCCCGGCCGGGTGAACACCGAGTTGGACGCCGCGGTCTGCTGCCTCGCACCGGCCCGGTTGGCCGCGCCCGCGCCGACGTTCATCGTGCCCTCGTAGGCGTTGGCGGCGTCGTCATAGGCATCGTGAAGCCGGCGGGGCAGGTGCTCCTTGACCTGCTCGTGGCTCATCTTGACGTGCGAGTCGGCGGAGATCAGACGCTCGGGCATGGGTGACCTGCCTTCTCGTGACGGCGGGCGGCGGGGTGCTGGCGCAGGCCGGGTCGCCATCGCACATGACGAGTGTAGGCGGTGGCCGCCATCGCGGCGCTGGCGTGGTCGAGGAGCTACGGTTCGCGGGACACAGGCGTCGAACGGGAGGCAAGCGACGTGAGCGAATCTCAGTACCCGGGTGAGCCGCAGCCGAGCGGGTCCCCGCCGCCCCCGCCGGGTGGGTTCCCGCC
>Ga0209698_10001603_pt1 | contig 26017 bp, 23 predicted proteins | sample LitLauG_LLR_2012_FD_187203 | JGI IMG/M metagenome (GOLD analysis project Ga0209698, IMG submission 187203) | Freshwater sediment microbial communities from Pennsylvania, USA - Little Laurel Run_MetaG_LLR_2012 (SPAdes) (version 2) | ecosystem: Environmental > Aquatic > Freshwater > Creek >... | reverse complement strand
GAGCCCGCTATTCTGGAGTGGCAAGGGGTTGTGGTACAGCATGACCGCGCGCCGGGGGACGCATCTGGACGACCTCAAGGCCGACATGGTCGCCCTGTTCACCTTGTTTGTGATCGCCCGAGACTCAGGCCCGGCGATGGAGTGCCTGTCGACGGCCAGGTTCTTGAAGGCCGGAACCGTCAACGGGGTGTCGGTCATCGCCAATTCATTGCGACTACGAACACTGGGATTGTAACGATCCGCACAAGTCTCAGAATGATTTTTGGCGACGCCGCCAATAGGGGTCCTAGCCCACGCTCGGCAATGGAATATCGGCAGCGCCCAATCGTTTGGCGAGGACGCCGGTGATCAGCAGATGATCATCGCGCGACGGCAAGCCCGAAACGGCGATGGCCGCCAGAACGCCCACGCCAACGACCTGCACGGGAAAACTGCCACCATGCACGGCGTAGTCCTTGTGGTTCAATCCCGCGTCGGGCCATTGGGGACGGTTCTTGGCCGCCAATTGCAGGCCAATGCGCAACGAAGACGCGTGGCACCGCAGCACCACATTGGCTTTGCGGCGGGCCCAATCCTCGTTGTCGGCGGACGACCCCGGCAACGCGGCAAAATAGAAGCGCCTCGCTGCCGTCCGGATGTCGATGACCACGGGTGCGTGCCGGGCAATCGCCTCGGCGCGGATGGCTGAGCCAATCTCGAATGCTGCGATTTCATCGAACGCTGGTAAGACCAACAATTGTTCTTGTCGCAGAAGGGCTTCGATCAACGAGTCTGCTGACATTGGTTCACGCTTCCATCTCAGGCCACGCCGGGGAAACTACATCTTTGATTGCATCTGTAGGGCCTTCTTGAAGGCCTCCATTTCGGATTTTGGCGCGCTGACGGTATGTTGCGGGGTGGGCCATGCGCCCGATTGCACGTCGCTTACGAAACCCTTGAACGCTTCGATGCGGATGGCCTGAATGCGCTTATATTCCGCGGCAAGATCGGCGTACTTCTTGGCGTGACGCGGCACATGTCCGGTGTTGTAGCCAAGCACGTCGCAGGCAAAGAGATACTGGCAGTCACCGCCCGTGCCGCCGCCCATGGAAACGAGAAACAAGTTCGTGTGCTTGGCAATCTCGGCGGTAACTTCCGGCGGCACGACTTCGATCTCGACCCCGAACGCACCGGCGGCCTCGTAGTGCTTCACGAGATCATAGACTTGCTTGGCGCTGGCGGCCGTCTTGCCGACGGCCTTGAAGCCACCCGTCCAGGTGCACTTTGAGGGAATGAGGCCCACATGTCCGATCACCGGCACGGCTTCATCGGCCAGACGCTTGACGGTTTGCAGCGAAGCCGAGCAGTACACCGCATCGGCCCCAGCCTTCAGCATCTTGAAGGCCCAGTCGATGAAGAAATCGGTGTTGCCGCCGTCGAAGTAATTCATGCCCGGAACGGCGAACAGGCTGGGCGCGACTTCGCGGAAGCGCGGCTCGATCATCATCTCGGGCGGCACGGAGACCATGTCGATGCCGGCAGCCTCGGCGGCGGCCAACTCGTCCCAGGTCTCGGTGCGCATCATCGTGTATTGGTATTTGCCCTTGTTGGCGCGGACATCGGCAACGGTCGGTCGCTGTTTCGGCATGGCCTGATCCTTCGTTGTTGTTCAGCTTGAGACTTGGGGTGGATGACCGTCGTGAGCCGTCATGTAACTCTCGATCACGGCTTCAAGCTCGGCCACATGTTCGCATCACCGATATAAAGCTGGCTTCATGGCCAAGGACACATCGACCGATCGACCCTGCGCAAGTGAAGCTAGGCCCGCTTCGGCCACGGCCCCAGCTGCATAGCCGTCCCAAGCGCTTGCTGCGCCGTCGATGTTCTGGCCCCCTGCAATGGCTTTCACCCAGGCCTGGTTTTGCAACCGGTAAGCATCGGCAAAGCGGGGCCGCCAATCCTCTGGATACGCCGTTGCCTGAGCAAGTGCCACGCTGGTTTCGCTGTGCACAGGAGAAAGAAGCGACACCGTGCCCTTCTCGCAAACCAATTCACCGCGAACGTCGTAGCCATAGGTGGCGTTGTTGAAGATCTCGATAGTGACAAGCTGGCCGGAACCGCTCCTCAGCACCAGGAACACCGGCTTGACGATCACGCCGGGCGTCGCGGCCTCGGGCTGGAAGACATGAGCGCTGGCTATTTCGCAATCCAGCATCCAGCGGGCGATATCGAATTCGTGAACGGCCGAATTGGCAATGGCCATTTTCGAATCGAACCAAGGTGGCGCCGAAACATTGCGGTGCACACAGTGGAACATCAGCGGCTTGCCCAGGACACCGGATTTCCATTTCGCCTTCATGCTGGTATAGGCCGGATCGAAGCGGCGCATGTAGCCGATGTGCACGAGCCTTTTGCCCAATGTCGATTCCGCCGCGAGAACCTGCAGGCTTTCTTGCGACGTGGGCGCCAGCGGCTTCTCGCAAAGCACCGGTTTGCGGGCTGCGATGCAGGCAAGTGTGAGCGTTGCGTGTGTTTGATCGGGCGACGCGATCAACACCGCGTCGATCTTCGGGTCGGCGATCAGCGCCTCCGGGGTGCCGGCGACATCGGTTGCGCCCGTCTCCTCGGCGATCTCGGCGGCACGCTTGCGATCGGCATCGTAGATGGCACCAAGGCTTGCGCCCGGAACATGCTCAACGATGGTTCGCGCATGGTCCGCGCCCATGATGCCGACGCCGATAATGCCAATTCTAACAGTCATCTCCAATTCCTTTAGTTCAAGCCGCCGCGCGACCGGCGCTGCCCGTGGAGCGGCACATAACATGGAACCTATTGTAGGTTGACGGCCTTGGCGTGCTTTTTTTCCAAGCTTGATCTCACTTGGCCCAATGGACGGCGCGCTTAACACGGTCAAGAGCCATTCACGACTATATTCGAAGCTTCGCCGCAATATTGTGCTGAGACGATCGCGGTGACGGATGCATGGAGAAGGCGATGAGCGCCGCAAACCAGACGACCGATGTTGTCGCGCCAATTTATCCGCCAACGGTGACGCCGCCACCGTGGCCGCTGCCGTTGGGACGGTTCCTCATCACCTTCGTGCGCAATCCGCTGCGAACGCTGCCGCAAGCGGCCTATGACGAGCCGCTGAGCATTCACCGGCTGAGGGGCGGCCGCACTGTCGCATGGGTCAGCGATCCCGGCCTCATCGAGCAAATACTGCTGCACCAAGCCGAGGATTTCCCCAAGACGCCCCTCGAACGACGCATCTTCGCGCCGGTGCTCGGCCAAGGCATCCTCACCGCTGAAGGGGTCGCCTGGCGCTGGCAGCGGCGCACGGTGTCGCCACTGTTCCGCCACCAGCAGTTGCTCAATCATGTGCCGACCATCGTCGCGGTCGGCAACGGGCTTGTCGGCCGCTGGCGCGCGGGCTCGGCGATCGGTGTGCGGCAGATCGATCGCGACATGACGGACGTCACCTACGACGTGATCACCCATACGATCCTGGCCGGCGGCACCGAGGCGGATGGCGCCGCCATAAAGCGAGCAGCCGAGGGGCTGCTCGGAACCACGAGCTGGGAGATCGCCTACGCGCTTGCCGGGCTGCCGGAGTGGGTCTGGCATCCCGGCAAGGGGTTGGCGCGACGGGGGGCCGTCGAGCTTCGGGAGGTTGTCGGGCGTATTCTGGCCAGGCGGCGGGTCAGCGAACCCAAAGACGATTTGCTGGGACGGTTGTTGGCCGCCACTGATCCCGAAACCGAGCAGCCGATGGCAGACGAGCAGCTGATTGACAACCTCCTGACCTTCCTGCTTGCGGGCCACGAGACCACGGCGAAGGCTCTCACCTGGTCGCTCTATTTGTTGGCGCGGGCGCCCGATGTCCAGGACACGCTGCGTGCCGAGGTTTTGGCCGTTTGCGGCACGGCCGACGTTGGCGCCTCCCAGATTGATGGGCTTGTCTATACGCGCATGGTGCTGAAGGAGGCCATGCGGCTCTATCCGCCCGTGGCGATCATGTCGCGGCTGGCCGGTCGCGATCTCCAGCTGGGGGGCCAGGCACTGCCCAAGGGCACGAGCGTCTTGCTGCCGATCTACGCCATCCACCGACACACCAAATTGTGGGCCGATCCGGGCAAATTCGATCCCAAGCGGTTCACGCCCGAGGCCGAGGCCGGTCATCAGCGCACGCAGTACATGCCGTTCGGCTTTGGCCCGCGGACCTGCATCGGCAATTCGTTTGCGATGATCGAGGCGACGGCGCTGCTGGCGACCTTCGTGCGCGCCGCCCGTTTCGATTGGGACGGCCACTGCCTTCCCGAGCCGGTCAACCGGGTAACGCTGCGCCCCAAGGGTGGCATGCCGTTGCGAGTGACGGCGCTGACATAGCGCGACCGATCATGTCTTCCCAGGAAAGTACTCTGTGTGGGTCTCGCCAGTGCGACCGTAGTACAGCACCCGTTTGCCCGGGAAGGAGACAAGGTAGCCAGCACAGCCCGCCCCAGCCACTTTGGCGCAGAAGCCCCCATAGGTGTAGCCTGGACTCAGTGCCTGGGCTTCGCGGATTGCCTCCTTGACGACCGGAGCATCGAAGCGCTCTGCCACCGGCACCGTGGTCCGCGTCGCCTCGAGTTCGACCGCCTCGCCGCCGGGCAGGTAATAGGTGGCGGTGGCGCGGCGCAGATCCACGGCATACCCGTCGAAGCCGGCCTCAATCAATGTGCCGACGATCTGCGGGAAGGTCATCGTACCGGATTCGGCGCCTTCGAGGCAAATGTGAGCTACTTCTTTCCAACTCATGGCCAAGTCAATGTTCCTTTCGTTTTGTGATCGATAGGTGACCGTCATCAATCAACGGGCACGGACTTGAGACCACGTTTCTCAACAATTCCCCGCAAGATGCGGAGCAGCGCCGCCCGGTCCTTCGGCGCTAGGTGATCGAAGAATTCGGCATCGTTGGCATCGGCCAACGCCGCGAGCCCAGGCACCAAGGAGCGCCCGGCTGGCGTGAGGCTGAGGGTCTGTGCCCGCCCGTCCCCGGGGTCGGCGACACGTACCAGCATCGACTTGGCGATCAACCGGTCGGCGAGCTTGGTGATAGCGCCGCGCGTAAGGCCCAGGCGTTCGGCAAGGTGGCTTGGGGCGAGTGCATCCTCGTCCAACAACCGCCGCATCAACACCCACTCGGCCACTGTGACGCCATGGGCCTCCACCTTGCGGGCGAAGCCCTGCGAGACATGGCTGGAGACGCAGCGCAACCAGTAGCCCAGATGGGCGTCCAAGTCGGGAACGGGTTGAATCGACGGCATCGGATTTCCTCGGTTGACAAGGAAACTATATTCAACAGATTTCCTTGTCAATTAAATCCGTGGGATCGACGCAGCAAAGTGCGCTCCGTTACGCGCGTCCGGCGCGAGGCATTGCCAAATATCCGCAGCGCCGGCATGATCCGAACGAGGGTCGCGCGATTTTTCAACACGGACTTGTTCTTAACCTCGGAACGCCGCTCATCCGCAAATGCTAGAACCGGCGCTAAACCGCAAACGATTGATCGAGCGCTCGTTGCTTGAAATCCGGGCGGGACGCCTCGAAGCGGCCGAGAAGCTTTGTGGTGAGTTGTTGGCTGCCGAGCCGGATGATCCAGCCGCGCACCAACTTGCCGCCACCGTTGCTCTTCAGCGCGACCGGCTCGATGACGCCGAGCGCTGGATCGGATCGTGCTTGGGCTTGCGACCCAGGCACGTGCCCGCGCTGATCTTGGGTGGACGCATCGCCCGCGCCGCCGGGAATTGGCCCCAGGCCATCGCACGATTTGAGCGCGCCAGCCTGCTTTCGCCCAACCAACCACTGCCCACCTTCCTCCTCTGCGCATGCCAGCTCCAGCAGCGGGCGCCGGACGCACAACCACTGATGGCGAGGCTGCTGCAACAATTTCCCGCCGACGCCGACGGCTGGTGCGAAATCGGTGACACTCTTCAGGCGATCGGTCTCATCGAAGCCGCGGTGACGGCTTATGCGCGCGCCGCGGGCAACTCCAGCGAACCCAAGCATCGGCTCCGCCTCGGCGCATGCCTCAAATCGCTCGGGCGATGGGATGAGGCCGTCAGTGCGTTTCGCTCGGGCCTCACGGCGGCGTCGGACCAGTTCGAGGTTCGGCTGATGATCGGCTCGTGCCTCAGGCAAGGCGGCGATCCCGGCAACGCCTGCGCCGAGTTCGAGCGCGCGGTCGAGATCCACGCGAATGACAGTCGTGGCTGGTTCGCGCTCGGACTGGCGCGCGACGATCTGCAGGACCGTGAGGGGGCAATCGTAGCCTATCGCAGGGCGGTTGAGTTGCGGCCGGTACTGCCCGAGGCGCATGTCAATCTCGGGCTCGACTTGCAGCACGCGGGCGATCTCGCCGCCGCCCTCAACTCCTACCGGCGGGCCTTCGCGCTTCGGCCGGACACCTTTGGCCGGATCGCCCAGGCTCTCACATCGGCCAAGACCGGGCAGCTTTGGTTGAACACCGAGAGCCTCAAGAAATCACTTGGCGGTTGAGCGAGTGCGCCGTGAGCGGAATTTCCGCCGATAGAGTCCGGGGCGGGACAACAGCTCGGTCGCGGTCTGCTCGTATCGGGCCATCGCGGGGGGCGACATCGCCTCGCAGTGCAGGTCGAGGACTTCGCGCAGGACCGGAAAACACTGCGCCACCGGAGTGCCGCGGGCCAGCGTACCCTCGAAATCCGGTCTGGTCCAGACAGCGGGAAAGAGCACGCCGACGTCAACAAAGCGATCGCAGTCGACGAGCCCAGTCAGCAGGCGGAACGGAAGATCCGCTCGGTTGATCGGATGGGTGGCGAACAGCGAATAGCCCGGCTCCAGCTCGATGGTCCAGAAGCTGTTGAACTTGACAATGACCGTGCCGGCTTCGAAGAGCGGCGTTCCCATCGCCTGTTCCGGCACATGAAAACTGATCGGCGATCGGGGATGCGCTGCCACGGCCAAATCCGCATGCTGCCAATCCCAGGTCAACAGGCCCTTGCTGACATGAACGTCGCAGGGCAGCGGAATGACGAAACCAAAAGCCATCGCATCGACAAAGGGCGGACACTGCTTGACCGTCCTCACCTCCTCGCCGTGGGTCGCGGAAAACGCGGTTCGAGGCATGGTCCGCAACCATTCCGGCAAAGCGCTCCTGGCAGCCATGGGACGTGGCAACTCGCCAAGCATCGTCGGGTCGCACCGGAAGACGATCCGCATGGCGCCTATGGCCTCTTGCCCGAGGTCGCGCGTCCGACAGCTTCCAGCCAGCCGGTGTAACGGGCCTCGCGCTCATTCGCTGGCATCGACGGCAGGAAACGGCGCTGCAAGTTCCAGGTCCGCGCAAACTCTTCCGGCTCGGGATAAATCCCTGTCTGCCAGCCGGCGAGATAGGCTGCACCAAGTGCGGTCGTCTCGAGGCCGGAAGGCCGATCGACAGGGGCGTCCAGCATGTCGGCGAGAAATTGCATTGTCCAGTCGCTGGCGCTCATGCCGCCATCGACTCGAATGACCTGATCGGCCGCCTTGATCCCGGCCAGCGAGGCATCGGCGCGCATCGCCTCGATGAGGTCGCGGGTCTGGAACCCGACACTTTCGAGCGCCGCGCGGGCCAATTCCTTAGCGGTCGTGCCGCGTGTCAGGCCGCTGATCGTTCCCCTCGCTTCGCTATCCCAATAGGGAGCGCCAAGACCGGTGAACGCGGGGACGAGATAGACTCGCAGTTTGGGATCGGCGGCGGCGGCGAGTTCGCCCGTTTCGGCGGCGCTTTTTACAATTCCAAGCCCGTCGCGAAGCCATTGCACCGTGGCGCCGGCCGAGAATATCGAGCCTTCGAGAGCATAGGACCTTTGGCCCTTCAGCTGATACGCGATGGTCGTCAGCAGACGGTGGCGGGAGGCGGTGGGCCGCGCACCAATGTTCAGGAGCATGAAGCAACCGGTGCCGTAGGTCGACTTCGCCATGCCCGGCCGGAAGCAAGCCTGGCCGATCAGCGCGGCGTGCTGGTCGCCGGCGATGCCGCGAATCGGCAGGGCAAGCCCGAAATGCTCGGCATCGGCGACGCCGAACTCGGCGGCGCAGTCACAGACCTCGGGCAGCATCGAGCGCGGGACGCCGAACAACCGGAGAAGATCGTCGTCCCAGGCACCCTGGTGGATGTTGAGCAGAGCCGTGCGCGAAGCGTTCGTGGCATCGGTCTTGTGGCTGCGCCCGCCGGTGAGGCGCCAAACCAGAAACGTGTCCACCGTGCCGAAGGCGAGGTCGCCGCGCTCGGCGGCGGCGCGAGCGCCCTCGACGTTGTCGAGGATCCAAGCGATCTTGGTGGCCGAGAAATAGGGGTCGAGCAGCAGTCCAGTGCGATCGGAGACCAATGCCTCGTGGCCCTCCGATCGCAGCCGGGAACAGATGTCGGATGTCCTTCGATCCTGCCAAACAATCGCGTTGTAGATGGGCTGGCCGGTGGCACGGTTCCACACGAGCGTCGTTTCGCGCTGATTGGTGAGACCAACGGCGGCCACCGCCGAAGCCCGAGGGGCACTTCTAGCCAACGCCTCCCGCGCGGTTGCGAGCACAGATTGCCAGATCTCCTCGGGATCGTGCTCGACCCAGCCGGGTTGGGGGAAAATCTGCCGGAACTCGGCCTGGCCGGTTGCGATCGGCGTGATCTCGGGGCCAAAGACGATGGCACGTGTCGATGTTGTCCCCTGATCTATGACCAGAATTTGTCCGTTCATCGGAAGTCAGTCCACGTTGTTGATTCGCGCCGCCCGGGTTGCGGCAAACGGCCACTACGCGCCCGAGTTCAACTTGCCTAGTTCGGGCGCCATCTTCATAGTGTCACAGCTTGGCACCGAGAGTGTCCAGAGATAAGGTCTGCTGGATGGTTTGTTCAAAAGCATTTCTTAGTCTCTGCATTCTTGCAAGTCTCACTCTTGGCTTGCAGGGTTCAATGGCCGCTGATGGCGACACCAAGTTCGAGATCGATCTCGGGGATGTTCCGCGGTACGCCGATGAGGCCGCCGCCCTCGATGCTTGCAAGCCCGATTCCGTGATCTGGGCCGATCGGAAGACAGGTTTCTTCTATCCGAAATTCTTCACCGAGTACGGCACGACCCAATATGGCTTCTATACCTGTTATCAGTTGGCGGTGAAGGCGGACTACTGGAGCCTCATGCCGACGCCCGAGCCCGGCCACAAGGGACGCGTGTTCCCGCAGTACTTTTGCGGTCTGTGCTACTGACACGGCAGCATGAGATTTCGTGAACGGTGACAGGGGCGGCTGCCCGCCCCTGTCCGACGCGTGGAAATTGCCAACAGTGAGCGGCTTAGGTCTTTTTCGCCGGCTGCTGCGCCTTCCAGGTCTTCAGCAGTTCGTCGTAGTCGACCGTGATGCCCTGTGGCTTCTCATTGGCAAGCTTCCGTTGCGGGGCAATGTTGCCGTCCTTCTCGGCCCTGGCGTACCAGTATTCCGGGTCCTTCTCTTCGTTCATCTTGGGACCGAGTTTACCCTGCACGCCGGACTTCTCGAGCCGTGCCATGATGGCGTCTTGGTCGCGGGCAAGGCCATCCATCGCCTGTTGCGGCGTGGCTTCGCCCGAGATCGCCTTGGACACGTTTTGCCACCAGACTTGGGCCAGCCGTCCGTAGTCAGGCACGTTGACGCCGGTGGGCGTCCACAGCACGCGCGCCGGGCTTCGATAGAACTCGACAAGGCCACCGGCCTTGGGTGCAATCTGGGTCATGGCGTCGTGCCAAATATCGCTTTCACGGATCAAGTGCAGCGATATGAGGGACTTTTTCAAGGTCACGGTCTTGGATACGCAGAACTGAGCATAAAGCCAGCCTGCCTTGACCCGCTCGAGCGGTGCATATTTCAGCATCGTCCAGCAGCCGACATCCTGGTAGCCGAGCTTCATGCCATCCTTCCAGTAGGCCCCGTGTGGGCTCGGCGCCATCCGCCATTTCGGCGTGCCGTCCTTGTTCATGACCGGCAGTTCCGGCTGGCTCAGGGCGTGGGTGAAGGCGCTGTACCAGAAGATCTGCTGGGCGATGTGACCTTGGCCCGGCACGGCGCCCGCCTCGAGGAAGTCCATACCGGAAGCCTCGGGCGGCGCGTACTTCTTCAGCCATTCGACGAACTTGGTCGTCGCGTAGACGGCGGCCGGCCCGTTGGCGTCACCGCCACGGCTGATCGACGATCCAACCGGAAGGCCGTTTTCGAGACGAATGCCCCACTCGTCGACCGGCTTGCCGTTCGGCAGGCCCTTGTCGCCGTTTCCGGCCATCGACAACCAGGCGTCCGTGAAGCGCCAACCAAGCGAAGGGTCCTTCTTGCCGTAGTCCATGTGGCCGTAGACTTTTTGGCCGTCGATCTCCTTAACTTCGTTGGTGAAGAAATCGGCAATGTCCTCGTAGGCCGACCAGTTGACGGGAACGCCGAGGTCATAGCCGTACTTCTTCTTGAAAGCATCCTTCAGCTCGGGCTTCTGGAACCAGTCATACCGGAACCAGTAGAGGTTCGCGAATTGTTGGTCGGGAAGTCCGTAGAGCTTTCCATCTGTAAACGTTGCAAAATCGAGACCGATGAAATCCTTGAGGTCGAGCCCCGGGTTGGTGACCTCCTTGCCGTTGCCAGCCATGAAGTCCGTCAGCGATCCATCGACGATATCGTTGAAGCGCGGATGGCTGCCGATGAAGTCGGAGTCATTCATCCAGAAATCGTAGATCGGCTTGCCCGAGGCGATCTCGACCTCGATTTTCTCCACGAGCTTGCCTTCATCGAGCAGCTCGTGATTGACCTTGATGCCGGTAATATCGTTGAAGGCCTTGGTCAGCGTCTTGGACTCATAGTCGTGAATACTCAGGATTTCGGAGATCGTGCTGAGCTCCATCCCCTTGAACGGGGCCGAGGCCTTGATGAACCACTCCATCTCGGCCATCTGCTGCTCTTTGGTCAGCGTCGATGGCTGAAATTCGCTATCGACCCATTTCTTGGCGGCGTCCATCTGCTGGGCATGGCTCGGGGTCGAGGAGATGATGGCTGCGCTGGTCACGGCGGCCGTGCTGGCGGCGGCTGCGGCACCCAATTTCAAAAAGTCACGACGCTGTAACTTGAGCGACGCGAGGTTCACTTTGGGCGCGGAACGGCGTTTGAATTCCATTTTTTCGTTTCCTCCGATTGAACTCGCCGAGCACCATGCGCGGCAAGCAGACAAACAATGCTTAGGCAAAACTGAACATGGCGATGCCGAACAACACCGCGAGGGCGAGCGGATACCAGAGCGAACCGCCGCCAAACCGCATCCAAAAAACGAAGATGTAGCCCGAGCCGATCAACGAGACGAAGAACCGGTCGCCCCGGGTGGTGGGAAACCGCAGAATGCCGGTGCGCGGCGTCTCCGGCCGATAGATCGCCAGTACCGTGAGAATGATCAGCATACTAATGACGAAGCCAAAGAACAAGGCTGTCTGCCAGGTCCAAGCCATCCAATCGAGCATTGGAATCTCCCCTAGACGCGACCGAGGGCAAAGCCCTTGGCAATATGATTGCGCACGAACCAGATGACGACGGCGCCCGGTATCATGGTCAGGACACCCGCGGCGGCCAGCAATGACCAGTCCATGCCGTTGACCGAATAGGCCCGGGTCATGACGGCCGCGAACGGCAGCGCCCTGGCCGATGTGAGGTTGGTGGCGAGCAACTGCTCGACCCACGAGAACATGAAGCAGAAGAAGGCGGTGACGCCGATACCATTGGCGATCAGCGGCAGGAAGATACGGATGAAGAACCTTGGGAAGGAGTAGCCGTCGATCGCGGCCGTTTCATCGATCTCGCGTGGCACGCCGCCGACAAAACCTTCGAGAATCCAAACCGCCAGCGGCACATTGAACAGACAGTGCGCAAGCGCGACACCCCAGATCGTGTCGAATAGTCCAACCGCGTAGTAGAGTTGGAAGAACGGCATGGCAAAGATCGCCGGTGGAGCCATCAAGTTGGTGAGGAGCCAGAAGAAGAGATGCTTGTCGCCGACGAAAGCATAGCGGTTGAAGGCATAGGCCGCCGGCAGCGCGACGGTCACCGAGACGACCGTGTTGATCGCAACGTACGTGAGCGATACGCCGAACGCGTGGATCCAGTCTGGATCGTTGAAGATGGCGATATATTTCTCAAGCGTCGGATGATGCGGAAAGATCGCCAATCCCGAGACGATGTCGGTATTCGTCCTGAGGCTCATATTGATCAGCCAATAGATCGGCAGCATCAAGACGAGCAAATAGACCGTGATACCAATCTTGGCGGCGAGGCTCTGGCGCATCAGGCGTCCCTCCGGCGCTCGAGCTGGGTCATGATGGTGTAGAACACCCAACATACCGTCAGTGTGATGAGATAATACACGAGCGACATCGCGGCACCGTTGCCGAGGTCGACCTGGCCAAGCGCGATCTTGACGAGATCGATCGACAGAAAGGTGGTCGCGCTGCCAGGGCCACCGCCGGTCACGACGAACGGCTCGGTATAGATCATGAACGTCTGCATGAAGCGTAGCAGCACCGCGATCACCAGCACCTTTTGCAGCTTTGGCAGTTCGATGTTGGCGAATGTCGCCCAGCGGCTGGCTCCGTCGATGCGGGCGGCCTGGTAGTAGGCATCGGGGATCGCCCTCAGGCCCGCATAACTCAACAGCACGACCAGCGGTGTCCAATGCCAGACATCGATGACGACGATCGTCGACCAGGCGGAGATGGTATTTTGCGTGACGTTGTAGGGCAGTCCGAGCCCCGTCAATGCAGCTCCGAATAGGCCAATGTCGGCGCGGGTGAAGATCTGCCAGATTGTGCCGATAACGTTCCAGGGAATGAGCATCGGCAGCGCGATCAAAACCAGTGAGATGCCTACTGCCCAGCCCTTTCGTGGCAGGCAGAGCGCCACCAAAATCCCGAGCGGCACCTCGATCAGCAGGCACGTCAACGAGAAGGCAAGGGTACGAAATAGAGCATCGTTGAACCTTGCGCCGATTTCCGTCGTCGGATTGAGCAGCGCGCGGAATGCAGTATCGCCGTTCCAGAAGAAGCTATTGGCGCCAAGCGTGTCCTGGACCGAATAATTGACCACGGTCATTGCCGGGATGATCGAGGAGAACATCACGAACGCCAGCACCGGAAGAACAAAGAACCAGGCGTAATTGTTGACGGGCTTGGTCGTCATGAAGCGGTCCCTTCGACGCGAATATCGTCGGCATAAACCAGCGTATGCTTGGCATCGAAGGCGACCTTGGCGTCCTCGCCGATGCTGCCCATGTCGGGCGGCACGGAGGTCACCAGCGGCTGGCCTCCCAAACTGACATAGGCGAGGCGCTTGCGGCCAAGATCGGCGATGCGCTTCACTTTTACTGGCAAGCCAGCCCCGGTCGTGAGCACCGCATAGTCGGGTCGCACGCCGATCTGCACCCGTTTGCCGCTAGGCAGCGCCGGGTAGGCCGCACCCAGCTGGATTTCGCCCCCCTCGACCCGAGCGCGTGTTCCAGCCACGCTGGCCGGCAGCAGGTTCATGCCCGGCGAGCCGATGAAATAGCCAACGAAGGTGTGGTCGGGGCGCTCGAACAATTCGGCGGGCGTGCCGATCTGCACGGCCCTTCCGTCGTTCATGACCACGACCTTGTCGGCGAACGTTAGGGCCTCGATCTGGTCGTGGGTGACGTAAATCATGAGCAAATTGAGCGCCCGGTGCACGGACTTCAGTTTGGAGCGCAGCTCCCACTTCAGGGCCGGGTCGATGACCGTCAAGGGCTCATCGAACAGCACCGCCGAGACATCGGCGCGGACGAGGCCGCGGCCAAGCGAGATCTTCTGTTTGGCATCGGCGGTAAGACCACGGGCGCGCCGGTTGAGATCGCGGTTCAAATCGAGCATTTGCGCGATCTCGGACACTCGCTTGTCGATGAGCGCCTTGTCCATCCGGCGGTTCTTGAGGGGGAAAGCCAGGTTCTGGGCCACCGTCATGGTGTCGTAGATGACCGGAAACTGGAACACCTGGGCGATGTTGCGTTTTTCGGTCGGCAGTTGCGTCACGTCGACATCATCGAAATAGAGGTGGCCCTCGGAAGGAATGACCAACCCCGATATGATGTTCAGCAGTGTCGTTTTCCCGCAGCCAGATGGTCCGAGCAGCGCGTAGGCCTGCCCCTGCTCCCACACATGGTGGAGTGGCTTGAGGGCGTAGTCCCTGTCGCTTTCGGGCTTGCCGGCATAGGAATGGGCAATGCCATCTAGTCTTATGCGCGCCATGGTTGATCCCTCATGCCGATTGCGCCATCTTCGGCGGCACCGCTAGCGAACCGGCGGCATCGAACAAGAACGCGCGGTTGACATCGAGGCCAACCACGACGTTCTCGCCAGGCTCCCAGGTATGGACGCCTTCCGAGAGACAAACCCAAACGCCGGTGCCCACGTCGACGCGGACAAAGCTCTCTGAGCCGCTGATCTCGGTGACCGCGACCTTGCCCGGGAAGGTCAACCGCGCCGGGTCGGAGTTGTTGACGGCGACCGCGTCGGCGCGGCACCCCATGAGGTAGTCGCCATCGGCAAGATTGGCGAGCGCGCCGATGGCCGGCAGGGTACGACCAGACGCCAGGGCGATGAGTGGGCCCGACTTCTTGATCGCAAGTTCGTTCAGCGGTGGGTCCGAGAACACACGCGCCGCGTCGATATTGGCGGGCTGGCGATAGACGAGGGCGGTCGGCCCGACTTGGGTAATCCGGCCCTCGCGCAACGTCATCACGGTGCCGCCAAGCAACAAGGCTTCCGTCGGTTCGGTCGTCGCATAGACGAGGATGGCGCCGGATTGAGCAAAAATGCGGGGCAGCTCTTCGCGCAGTTCCTCGCGCAGTTTGTAGTCGAGGTTGGCCAGAGGCTCGTCCAACAGAACGAGTTCAGCCCGCTTTACCAGGGCCCTGGCAATCGCCGTGCGTTGCTGCTGGCCACCGGACAGTTGCGCCGGCAGCCGCTGTAATAGATTGTCGAGGCGCAAAAGGCGCGCGGCTTCTGCGACCCGCGAGTCGATCTCGGATTGCCCCACGCCGGCAACGCGCAAGGGCGAAGCGATATTCTCGAATACCGTCAACGACGGATAGTTGACGAACTGTTGGTAGACCATGGCAACCGACCGGCGTCGCACCGACAGCTTGGTCACATCTCTTCCGCTCGCTAAAATCCGGCCCGTCGTCGGGCGCTCAAGCCCCGCCATCAGCCGCATCAGAGTGGTTTTGCCGGCGAGCGTCGGTCCCAGCAAGACATTCAACGTTCCCGGATCAAGCGACAACGTCACGTCGCTGATGACGGGCACACCCGCTTCCGTCAGACCAACATGATCGAGAACAAGCGTCACTTTTTGCTTCCCCGTATCGTCATTGGGCGGCCTGTCGAGCGGCGCGAGCAGATCTCATGTAATCGTCGATCGTGGTAATTTCGGCCGTGGACAACCGCAAGCCGAGCTTGCTGCGGCGCCAGACGATGTCCACCGCCGAATGCGCCCATTCCGACGCCATCAGATATCGCACCTCGGCTTCCGTAAGGTCGGCCCCGAACAGGCGTCCAAGATCCGTTAGCGATTTGGCATCGTTGAGAACGCTTGGGACGAGCGTTCCGTAGGCGCGGGTGAGTCGACGAGCCAGGTTTGGGGAGAGGAACGGATAGCGAGACCGAACGGCGCTCACTTGCTCGTCGAACGCCTCGACCGGGAAATCGCCGCCGGGCAAGGATGCGCTGGCCGTCCATCCCGCCTGCTGGCGCACCGCCGGAAGATAGGGTTCCAACTGGGCGAGCGCGGCCTCCGCCAACTTGCGATAGGTCGTGATTTTGCCGCCGTACACACTAAGTACGGCCGGCGCGTCTTGGGCGGCATCGAGCTTTAGGACGTAGTCGCGCGTGGCTGCTTGTGCTTCCGAGGCGCCATCGTCATAGAGCGGACGCACGCCAGAATAGGTCCACTTGACCATGTCCTTGGTCACCGGCTTGCGAAAGTAGTCGCTAGCAGCCCTGCAAAGGTAGTCGACTTCCTCGCTCGAGGCTGAGACCGTTCCCGGGTCGCCGGAAAAATCAAGGTCGGTCGTGCCAATGAGCGTAAAGTCGCCCTCGTAGGGTATGGCGAAGAAGATCCGGCGGTCAGGGTTCTGAAAGAAATAGCAGCGGTCGTGTTGGTACAGTCTACTGACCACGATGTGGCTGCCCTTCACGAGGCGCACCGCCGCCGTCGCATTCATTCGCAGCGTCTTTTGCAGCACATCGCCGACCCAAGGACCGGCGGCGTTGACAAGCGTTCGCGCTCGGACAGTGCTGATTTCGCTCGTCAACTCGTTCCTGAGCGTCAAGCGCCAGGTGGTGCCGTCTCGAAGTGCCTCGATGCAATTGGTTTGCGGATTTATTAGCGCGCCGCGGTTGGCCGCGTCTCTGGCGTTGAGCGCGACAAGGCGGGAGTCCTCGACCCAACAGTCCGAATACTCAAAACCAAGCGTATACTCCGGCTTTAGCGGCTCCCCGGTAGGATCACGGCGAAGTCTAATCGTTCGTGTCGGGGGTAACAGTTTGCGGCCGCCGAGATGGTCATAGATGAACAGGCCGAGCCGCAGCAACCAAGCCGGCCTCAAGGCCTTGTGGTGGGGGAGCACGAAACGCAGGGGCCAGATGATGTGCGGCGCGATCCGCCAGAGCGTTTCACGTTCGAGCAGCGCTTCGCGAACCAAGCGGAACTCGTAGTACTCGAGATAACGCAACCCGCCGTGAATAAGCTTGGTCGCGGCACTCGAGGTGCCGGATGCCAGATCGCCCTTGTCGCAAAGATAGACCGACCAACCCCGTCCCGCTGCATCCCGCGCTATGCCGCAGCCATTGATGCCGCCGCCGATAACGAAAATATCAAAGACGCCGCTCGACGTTCCGGCTGCCACTGAACGGTCTCCACCCTGCCAGTCGTCTCGGGACGATCGTAGGCTTGTGCCCATCACTGGCTTGGCGGACGCTAATACGAACAAAACGCACGACGCAAGCGAAAAAAACGAACATTACTCCGCGTCGGCGGCTGTTCGAATTGCAGTGTCCGATGATTCCTGCTCCGACGGGCCGCCGACCTCGATCACTTCGACGTCACAGTCCTTGCACATCTCCGCCACCTCTCGTGACGGTAACCGGTCGGTAATAAAGACATCAATTTCAGAGAGATGGGCGATTCGCACCGGTGCCGAACGGGAGAACTTGCTGCTATCTGAAACGAGCACGATTTTTCTGGCGTGGCCGATGATCGCCCGTGAGGTTTCGACTTCTCGGATATCGAAATCCAGCAACGTGCCAGTCGAATCGATCGCGGATGTTCCAATTATCGCCATATCGACCCGAAATTGTTCGATTTGGGAAACTGATACGGCACCAACGATTCCCCCATCGCCATGCCGCACCGTGCCGCCGGTAAGGAACACCTCGATGTTCTTCCGGCGGTAGAGTTCGTGCGCCACATGGAGATTGTTGGTGATGACGAGGAGACCCGTGTGTCCGACGAGCGCTCGCGCCACTTCCTCGGTGGTTGTACCGATATTGATGAACAGCGAAGAGTTGTCGGGTATCAGCTTCGCCGCCGCCTGCCCGATCAATTGCTTGTGTGGATGGGCCACGAGCTGGCGGGCCTCGTAGGCCAGATTTTCCACGCCGGATGCGACGATCGCGCCACCGTGTACCCGCACCACCCGACGCGCCTCGCTGAGCTCGTTGAGATCGCGGCGGATGGTCTGCAGCGTGACTCCGAATTGGCTCGCCAAATCCTCGACTGTGACACGTCCTGACTGTCTCAAGAGTTCGATTATCTTGAATTGACGGTCGGTCGAGGCTCGCGACGATGGGAAAGCCATTTTGTATAGCCCTTGCGCCAACTAAATGCTGAGATTGAAGGCGATGGAGATGCGCAATCCGGTGCCGCGATAGGGCCTGACCTGATGGAACAACCAGGATGGAAAAAGCAGCAGCAGTCCAGGTCGTGGACGAATGGTCTCCGCGGCCCCTACGGATTGACCATCTTCTCCAGTGAACTTCAGCGTTGGCGCATACATTCCCGGACCCGCGCCTCGCGGATCCAGCATCTCGAACTCTCCGCCAAGCTTGGGGTCGGTCGCGCAACCACCATCCTCGACATAGTATGTGCCCGACCAGAAAGCGCCCGGATGATAGTGACAGATATTGGCGTCGCCTGGCCCATTGACGTTGGCCCAGGCCATCACGCTCCATGCAGGTCGCACCGGCTTGCCTTCCCGATCCGCGGTCATGCGATTGGCCAATTCCTTGGCCAAGTCCAAAATCTCGCCAACATTGGGACCACCCCAGTCGACTATGTCCCGGTCGGAATGCCAGCCGCCCGCGTTCGACGCCTGTACGGAGGGAGACTTGTCGCGCTTGTTCAGAATCGCAGCCTTCAACTCAACGTTCCGCGCGATGGCGTCCGGCACCTCCAGGGCCGCGACTGGCGTGGCGAACAATCCCCGCACTGCGACATTCAACTTGGGGGCCATCAGGAGGTCTCCATAATTCGGTGCACGCCCATGAAGCGGGTGCCCACTGGTGCAACCGCCACCTTCGACAGTCGCAGCCTAGGCCGGTCGTTGCATGCCGGCAATTGGCGTTCGCCCCCCGTGTCGCCGCACGCTTAACGGTTGGCGATCGTGGCCCGCTGGCAACCCACGCGGCTGGAATGCGCCTCGCCTATCGACGGCCCAACAATGCACCGGCGCTTTCAGCAAGAACCGATTCGCCCAAGGAACGACTTAGAAAAATCACAGAAATGAATCGATTGTCAGCGATCTAGGATCGATCGCGCCCGACGCCGTTCGTGATACGAAGTGGGCGAAGAAAACAATCTTCCGCACTGGGCTCGTCGTCGACCCCCGGGGCTCTTACTTTTGGTCGCTCCCGACGTGCCGCAGCGCCATTCCGGAATGCTCGAAACACAGAACTTACGACGCAGGCGCTCACCAAGGCTGCTCAATCCCTGTCTACCGAAAAGCGACTTCACATCTTCAGCTTTTTTCTCATGTTGGCCAATGGCGCTCGGGCGGATCGCAATAGACGTGCCCACTGGATTTGGGGTTCGTGCCCGGAAATTTCGGGAGCGTTGCTTCTCGCCGACCCGAATTGGGTGTAGGATAGGCAGCAAGAAGACGAAAGGCCGATGCTTATCAAATGGCGCGTTCGGACTTCCACTGCTCGCGGGCAAACTTACAAAGAGGACAAACTGCCGCAGGCGGCAGTCGTGTTTAGACGTTGATTGAGGCAAGGTGCCATAGAAGGCTGCTTGGTTAGGGAAAAAAAGCGAATGGGCGAGGCTGGAAACGTGGCGACGTCAGTGATTGCCCAGAAAATTACGGTCTTCTGGCAAGAACTGGAGGCACTCAAGCATGAACTCTCCAAGGAGCCCTTGGACGCTAGCCGCCTGTCCGAGGTCGAGGCCGATGTGGAGAGACTGGAATCTGAAATTCTCGAAGTTGTTCCTGCTAATTTTGAGGAACTCCGCCAAAAATTCAAGTTCATCCGTCGAAGGGTGTCAGATACCCTAGAAGACGACGAGTTCATCAATTGCTATTTCGACGCCTTGGAACGAGACCTCACGGGCGTGGCGCAAACCCGATGATGGGCGGCGTCGGGCCGGTTGTGGGGCTTTGAGGACGTTCTCGCTAAAGGGGCGCCTTCGGCAATCACTTGGCCCGCCGTGACCACCCGGCCCGATCTGGGCTGTTCGAGGATCGCCGAACGCTCGGCGCACCACTCTCAGATGTTGATAAGCGGATCATTTGGACTGAGCGGTACTGCGAACCGCATCCCGAGCGTGGCCTCGCCGCACCACACGACCTGTCCACTGAAACGCCGACCCGACCGAAGTACTATTTCTATTTCGGCCTTGAGCGGAATAGCTGGAGCACCTGTCAAACCCAAACCTCCCGCGCTGACATCCTTGGCAAATGCGGGATATGTGGATCCACGGTGAACTATCGTGCAATTCTGTTGAAGCGCGAAGCGCGGTAGACGACGTTTTTGCGGAAGGGGCGGGAGTGTCACGCAATCCATATCGTCGACGCAGGGTGACTCTCCCTTGATGGCGGAGCGGAGAAGCCTTGCCAGAACGAGCGAATTCTCGCTAAAGAGCCCGCTCAAGCGCCAGCGGGTTTCCGGCTCCAAGGCGTTCACGGCCTTCAAGGCGACCACGGATGCGCCATTCCAAGCCTTCGCGCAGGTCTGGGTGCCGCGTTTCAAATCTTGCAATTTGAAGCGTTGCTCCGCTTCCCTCAAGAGAAGCTCTAACAATCCGCGGGCGATTTCGATTTCACCGAACAGACTGCGCAAATACCGCCCGACCAGATATTCTGGACTGTTCGCATCTTGAAGGGATATTGTAACGCTAAGTGAGGTTCTCTCAGTAGGTATGAAGTTTCTGCAGGACCTTAGAATTCTTTGGGATCGGCCGTTGGCGACGGCATTGACCGCACTCGTCAGAGCTGCCACGCGGGCGGCAACATCGTGGAGCTCGCAAATGCCCGCCTCGAACAGTGCATTGCCATCGAGCCCGGTCTCGGACACGAGATTGGGCTTGGCTGCGCGAGATTTGAAGTTCAATCCGAACATGAAAAGCTCCAATCATTCTTGTTCGGGTCGACACTACGTTCCCGAGCGTTTGCCTAGTCGCGGGCTCCACTTGCATCATGCTTTGTACAATGCGGTGGGACGGAGTTTTGCGGACCGAGACAAGAAAGACCCCGCAGCGAGCGGTGCCGCGCGAGCCGAGGAACTCATGACCCCGCGTCTTGGGACACGCGGGTCGGCAGCCATAGCGTCTCATGAGAGACTTGCGCCGAGCTGACCGCCGATCGACGTACACCAACAATCAGCCAGGGAGCTGTGGCAATTGCGGCCCACCATGCAACAAGCAAAGGAGGCCCCGCAGCTGCTCATGCTGTGGGGCCTCGCGGACGGCAGTCGCCAGCCTGGCCGGGGAAGCACATGTCTGGCGCAAACCGTTTGCCAGCACTTGCCTTCGCCAAGCTGGACATCGGCATCTCAGCTGGCGGCCACGAAAGAACCCTTCCGGGGGCCCCGGGACGCGACCGTCGGCGTCTCCCCGTTAGGCTCACGGAAATTGCTTGGCGGGCCAAGCGGGGTGCCAACTCTGGTGCTGTCTGTCGCGTGTCCAACACACGGTGGGTAACCGGGACCGTGCACCCTAATCGGCGCTCAATGCATTCTCTCGGTCGTTTTGAGCCATTGGCGGCCGAAATCGGAGGCTTCCCACACGTCACCCCGTCGCAGGCGCACCAATCTGCCCAACCAAAGCTGGCCAATTTCCCTGCGCTGCTGGGAATTCAGGGACAAATGATGTCTCGGTCGGTCCGAAACCGCCCGCAATACCGCAAAACTCTCAGGTCTGAACGAACGCATTGAATACGCTCCTAACTACGAAGGGCCAAAATTACCGCATGTCAAGCTTGCGCCAACCTTGCATCAGATCGGCCCGCCGTTGAAAATTCTGAACGCATACTTTCGGCGACCCGGGGCCCAACGACCACCGGGGCTGATCACTCTGTGGACAGAGGTGTTATGGTGCGTTGCTTGGGGAAGACGGGCCCAAAGCAATTCTTACGTCCAAGGGAAACAGAAGAGACCGGACTTGAGGTTACCCAATCCACATTGCCTGAAACTTGCGTAGTCGCAACCGCGGCGCGAGGATGTCTGTGATCTGCCGCGTGCGAGCGCACGCGGAGGGCAATGCACCGGAGGTTTTGACTCAATTCGTCGGCTGCGCGGTGGCGAGCCCTTCCCTCACCGATCGGCAAGCGTTGGCCAGCTGGCTGTCAAGAAATTCTCGGACAGCAATGTTTGCTCAAACTTGAGGTCGTGGAGTTAAATTTTATTTCAGTTATAACAAATATCTTCATATCTAATTACAGATTGGGTCGCTTGCTCGAGCGAGCATCCAAGGCATGAAGCCGCTCTGCAATTCCGGTGCGATTCCGGAATGATGCCAGCTTAGGGACTAAGCGAGGCGAAATCCCAGACTCCTTGCCTGCCCACGCCCTGTGACCGCTCGCTTGCGGTCGTCCCATATTGCTCGTCCGCCAACATCGCCGCTAGCCCATATTCACTTCCAGTGGAGTTTGAGTATCGTGTCTGTCGCCAAATATTCCGAAGGTGCGATTGTCGTTGCAATTGGCCTTGCCGTCGCCGGCCTCGCCGAGCAGAAATTCCAGCAAGAATACGATGCGTCCCTCAGTGGCTACCGAGCGGCGGCCGCGCAGGAGCTACAGCGAGAGTCGATTGCGGCTCGAAACGCCTTTCAGCATATCTACGAGAATCTTCGTACGATCGCGGGGCTGCCAAGCGTTCGCAAGATCGATCGTCATGGCACGAACATCGATGCCGACGCGCGGATGTCCATCCAACAAATCTACAACAACCTCGCCAGTTCCGTCGATGTCTCCGAGGTCTATATCGTCCCAGGCGATCTGAACCCCGGCTCCATTGATCAAACGACAGGCAAGCCCGAAGAGCCGATTCTGATGTTCGATGAGTTGATCACCGGCCGTGAGAGTCACAACGACGGCGGCGCCCCCGATGTCGTGCCCGGCAATCTTGGCATGACCCCGATTTCACTCGATGGCGATGAGGAATACGAATACCGTCAACTCGTCGACCACATGCGCTATTTCAAGGCCAACTTCCCGACCAATCAGGATCTTACTGGGCTTGACGTTCCCGTAATCAGCGGTCCCGAGATCATCACCTGCGACAACACACAATATCGATGGACGCGCAACGATCATGATCGGGACGGAATCATGTTCTCGGTGCCGTTTTATGGTGAAGACGGAGCGCTGAAGGGAACGATCACAGCCATTATGCGATCCAATGCGATCAGGGCCTTGATCCCGGCTCGCGACTTCGCGTTGATAAATGTGGTGCACCATTTCGTCGCTCCGTCCCTGGGGACCGGGCAGCAAAGTGCTTCGATGAATTGGGTTCGACGAGCCGAGGCCGATCCGTCCCTACTGTATTCCGGCGTCGCATCGGTCAATTTCAATGACATGACGGGCAAATGGGTGTTGTGGTCCGGGCATCCCGACCGAGCCTTCCTCGATAGTTCAGAAGTCGGTCAAAATCATACTTATAGAGTGCTCACGCTCGTGGGCTGCCTGATTGCTACGATTGGCGCGTTAGCGGCGCTGATTTTGTTCAGGCGCAAAGCGGAGGAATCGCAATGGCGCGACCTCTCGAATGCTACGGTCGAGGGGCTGATTGTTTGTGACGCCTCCAAACTCGTGGACACCAACCGCAGCTTCACGCTGCTAGTCGGGCGACCAGCGGCGGAGCTCATCAACACCCCCGTTTCGAAGCTATTCCAGGATCCCAAGGTTCTCGATCGCCTCAGTAGTGAGCTTGATGCACCGATCGAGACCGAACTGACTTGCGGGAACGACGAATCTATTCCTGTCGAGCTCATCGCGAGAATTATTTCCTATCGTGGCCGCAAGCACAGGGCGCTGGCCGTTCGTGACTTGCGCGAGCGCAAGAAGGCGGATGACAAGTTGAAGTTCATGGCGCGTCACGACCCACTGACAAAGTTGGCCAATCGTAATTGGTTCTCCGAGGAAATGGAGATCGCTCTGCGGCGAATCGACCGCGGTCAGCCGGTGGCCGTGTTGTGTCTGGATCTGGATCAATTCAAGCAGGTCAATGACACACTGGGTCACTCAGTCGGGGACACCCTACTGCGAGCAGTCGCCGAGCGGATCAAATCGAACGTGCGGCGCGAGGACGTCGTGGCGCGCATGGGCGGTGATGAATTTGCGGTGCTGCAAGTGGGGGCCGAACAGCCTGACGGAAGCCATATACTCGCACAGCGGCTCATCGAGAAAATCTCCGAACCTTACGAAGTCGATGGCCATCATGTCGTGGTCGGCACCAGCATTGGCGTCGCCATTGCGCCGGAAGATGGACGGCATGCGCGCGAATTGCTGAAGCGGGCCGATTTGGCCCTGTATCGCGCAAAAGCCGACGGTCGGGGCATATCAAGCCGCTTCGAGCCGGCAATGGGCGAGAAGGCCCAAGCACGCCGCATGCTCGAAATGGAACTGCGGAAGGCGGTGAAGCTTGAAGAGTTCGAACTGTTCTATCAGCCGCAGGTGGATACAAAGACGAGGGAACTGAGGAGTTTTGAGGCGCTTCTGCGATGGCGTCATCCTGAGCGTGGTTTGGTTCCGCCCCTCGACTTCATCCCGTTGGCGGAAGAGACTGGCTTAATGGGCACAATTGGGGCCTGGGTGCTCAAAAAGGCCTGCGCTGATGCAATGGCCTGGCCGGACTCGGTGGGGGTCGCCGTCAATGTATCGGCTGCTCAATTCCGAAATCGCTCGCTTGAACAGGATGTCCAATTGGCGCTCGACAGCTCTGGCCTGTCCCCTCGCCGCCTCGAGCTCGAGATCACCGAGTCGATTCTCCTCGAAAACACAGAGAAGGTTATCGAGGCAATGAGCCGGCTTCGCGCCAGCGGCATCTCCATTGCGATGGACGACTTTGGCACAGGCTACTCCAGTTTGAGCTACCTGAGCCGATTCCCGATCGACAAGATCAAGATCGATCGATCATTCGTCAAGGGGACCGCGGACGACGACAGCTCGCTCGCCGTCATTCGGGCAGTCGTTGGGCTGACAGGCAGTCTCGGAATGATTTCGACGGCGGAGGGAGTTGAAACGCTGGATCAACTCACCCTATTGGAGACCGAGGGGTGCACGGAAATCCAAGGCTACTACTTTAGCAAGCCGATTCCCGCCGTTGACATCCCTAAGCTCATGGAAACGCTACGGGCCAAGTTTAGGCTGGCGGCATAGCCATCCGATCGACGTTGTTAGCTTGAGTGGACCCATTCGTGGGTCCACTTCTCGAGCGCCTAGATCGAATAGTCCGATTCCCGCGGGACATACTCTCCGTCCACGACACCGAAGTAAGGCCAAAGTGGCGATCGAGGCGCACTGGACTGCATTGGGTGTGTAGTGTGTTACGTGGTGCCTAGCGCCGGTGGGGCAACAGTCCCTAGGCAGCTAACCGAATCGCGGGAGAGTTGCGCGCGAGGGTCACGAAGCGGTGCTGCGAAGGTCAGCGACGTCGAGGCATCAATCCGGGCGGTATCTGAGGCCACGGATGCCCTAGCGATACCGAAGTCTGTTGGCGAACTGCTCGCGTACGAGGGGTCGTTCGACGATGGACTGGCAATCATAGGGGGATGCGATATTCGAGATGATGCCTCAACTCCTCGGGGATTTCAATGTCGCCTGTGGGCCTCAAACTGTGGGTTGCCCGTAACTCCCTCAAGCGCGCGGTCATGTCGACAATCATAAAAACGTTTAGAGCCAGCTGTATGAGATTCATAGTGAGTAGGAGCCATAACATTGCGGACACTCGCGGGCGGCGGCGCTGGCAGACCACGTGCGAGCAGCAAAAGTGGCTCAGTGGTTGCGCGCAATGTAGCTGAACATGCCGCGACCGCGCTTTCGACAAATTAGCGGTGAGCCCTATGGGCTCGGGAGCGCGATCATGGCGCCGAGGTCCAGATTGGCCTTTTGGTTTTACTTCGACGTGGTTAAAAATCAGTAACGATTAGAAATTCGTCTCCGATACTCACCGCAACTGTCAAAGGGCTCGATTATCTGTTCGCGCGGCAAAACAAATGCGGCGATCGAAGGGCAGTATCGAGCCGGGCGCAACCGCTGATCAATGGCGAGTGGCACTTGCGGGTGGTCGGCTATCCAGGGCCTCGACGATCTCCGACAACTCGCCCACGGGAACCAGCAAGACGACCTGACAGCCGTGTATCTGGGCAATCCTGGCGATTACCGGAATTGCCTCGCACAAGTCGCCGAACATGCGTCCATCAACGAGCAAATACCGAAAGCAGGTCATCGCGTCGAAGAGGTCATCCCTGTCGGTGGTCCCCAAGGCGATG
>Ga0209698_10001602_pt1 | contig 26018 bp, 24 predicted proteins | sample LitLauG_LLR_2012_FD_187203 | JGI IMG/M metagenome (GOLD analysis project Ga0209698, IMG submission 187203) | Freshwater sediment microbial communities from Pennsylvania, USA - Little Laurel Run_MetaG_LLR_2012 (SPAdes) (version 2) | ecosystem: Environmental > Aquatic > Freshwater > Creek >... | reverse complement strand
GTCGCAATACTTGTCGGCGATGGCAGCCGTGTGGGCGTGATAGGCGGTGAGCGAGACGATCGGTTCCCGGCCCTTCTTCGCGGCGATATCGGGGGCCATCAACCGTTTGTTCACAGATTGGGACGACATCGGGCTTCCTTCAAACGTTGAGGCCGGCAGCACGGCGGGTTGCGGCAGCTCCAGCTTACCCCAGCCACCTTGTGAGACTAACCTCCCCGACTGAGCCGCTGTCGAATTAGTAAACTTTTTAATTTGCAATTGCACCTTCGAGACAGGTTCTGATAACCATAGATTAGGTGAAAGATCGTATCACCATAACAACTTAGCCGTTTGTCTTTAGTCGATAGGTTGTCCCATGCCCACAGTTCTGCGCTCGAGCCGCCCCCGGATCACGGCGGCTGCGGCTGCCGCCATCATGCTTGCGTCGGCAAGCCTGCTTTTTCCGGCAGGCGCCCGCGCCGAACAACGCGGCGATACCGGGCTCCAACAGGCGCCGGACCCGCTCGTGATCATCGTATCGCTCACTAAGCAGCGGCTCACAGTGTTCGACAGGTCCGGCGTCGTGACGAAAAGCCCGGTATCGAGCGGACAACCCGAATTTCCAACGCCGACCGGCATTTTCAGCATCATCGGCAAGGAAATCGAACACGAGAGCAACATCTACGAAGGTGCCTCGATGCCCTACATGGAGCGGCTTACATGGTCGGGCACCGCGCTGCATGCCGGCAATTTGCCGGGCTATCCTGCTTCCCACGGCTGCATCCGCTTGCCCTACGGCTTTTCGCAGAAGCTCTACGACATCACCAAGATCAACACGCGCGTGATCGTCACCCACGACGACGTGGCGCCGCAGCCGATCTCGCATCCGCGCCTGTTCACACCGCTGCCGGGAGATGAAGCTCCGGCGATGGCGAGCGTCGCGACGAGCCGGATCGCAAGCCTTGCAGGTATCACCCCCGCGCTGGCCGCTGAGCCGCTGACAGGAAATCAGCTGCCACTGTCGGCCAAGGCCAAGGCCCGCTTTGCTGCGACAGCTGAGCTCTATCAGGCGATCAAGCCGGCGGAGATTGCCCGCGCAGCCGTGTGGGAAAAGGTGAAAGCGGCCAACGTTGCGCTGATGGGTGCCAAGCGGGTCGCCGAGGCTGCCAACGAAGCAGTCGATGTTGCCCTTGATGGGGTGAAGGAAATCAAGCGCACCAAAAAGGCCGCCGAAGCCAAGCTCGCCCAGGTCATGCGCAAGGCCGATGGGCGGATCACGCCCGAGACCATCGACGCGCTCGCCAAGGCCGAGGATGCCGCCGAGCAGCGGGTGATCGAGGAGAGCGACAAGCTCGACGCCGCACTCGATCAGGTTGAAGCGCTGAAAGCCGGCATACCGGATCTCGACGCCAAGGTTGCGGAGGCGGAAGCCGCCCGCCGCGCACTCGATGACGATCTGCGTGCGGCCAACCAGGCGGTCAAGGACGCACAAGGCGCCTACGCTTTGGCCAAGCGCGAAGACGCGCGCTACATGAAGCCGGTGTCGGTGTTCATCAGCCGCAAGGACCAGCGTATTTACGTGCGCCAGGGCTTCGACCCCGTGCTCGAGGCGCCGGTGACGATTACAAACCCGGAACAGCCGTTCGGCACCCACCTCTATACGGCAATGGGCGCAAACAACGGCGCGCTCGAATGGTCGGTGATTTCGTTCCCCTCGGCCACCCACTCCGAACAGAACCGCCGCGCCAAGGCCGGCGTCGCCGCACGGCCGTCAACGGCATCGAAGGTGCTCGACCGGATCTCGTACCCGGAGGAAACTCTGGAGGCGATCCGCGAGATCGTGCGTCCCGGCTCGTCGCTCATCATCTCTGACGACAGCACCAGCGAGCACTTCGGCAACGGCACGGATTTCGTGGTGGCGGTGAGATAGGGTGGGCGGATCTGCGCGCCCCTATAAAATAAACTTGCTGAGGTCCACGTTCTTGGCAAGTGCGCCGAGGCGGGTGTTGACGTAGGCGGCATCGACGCTGACGGTGGTGCCGCCCCGGTCGGAGGCCTCGAACGAGACATCCTCAAGCACCCGCTCCATCACCGTCATCAGCCGCCGCGCACCGATGTTTTCAATGCGCGCGTTCACGTCGACCGCGGTGTCGGCGATGGCGTCGATGCCGTCCGGGGTGAAAGCGAGCGTCACGTTCTCGGTCGCCAGAAGCGCGGTGTACTGCTTGATGAGGCTCGCCTCCGGCTCGGTCAGGATGCGGCGCATGTCGGCGCGCTCGAGCGCCTTGAGCTCGACGCGGATCGGTAGCCTGCCCTGCAGCTCGGGCAGAAGGTCCGAAGGCTTCGCCACATGGAACGCGCCGGATGCGATGAACAGGATGTGGTCGGTTTTGACGGGACCGTACTTGGTCGCAACCGTGGTGCCCTCGATCAGCGGCAGCAGATCGCGCTGCACACCTTCGCGCGAGACGTCCGCGCCGGAGCGTCCGCCCTCGGAGCGCGAGCAGATCTTGTCGATCTCGTCCAGGAACACGATGCCGTTGTTCTCCGCTTCCCGCACCGCCTCGGCCGATATCTGGTCGGTGTCGATCAGCTTGTCGCTTTCCTCCGCGATCAGCAGTTCGTAGCTGTCGCGCACCACCACCTTGCGGGTACGGGTGCGGCCGCCGAACGCCTTGCCCAGCATGTCGGAGAGGTTGATCGCGCCCATCGAGGCCCCCGGCTGGCCGGGGATTTCAAACATCGGCAGCCCGCTGCCCTGGTCCGCGACCTGCAGCTCGATCTCGGTATCGTTGAGCTCGCCTGCCCGCAGGCGCTTGCGGAAGCTCTCGCGCGTGGCCGCTTGCGCGTTGGGCCCGACGAGCGCGGTCAGCACGCGGTCCTCGGCGGCCTTCTCGGCGCGCGCCTTGACGTCACGTCGCTTCGAGACGCGCACGAGGCCAACAGCCACCTCGATAAAGTCGCGGATGATGCTGTCGACATCGCGGCCGACGTAGCCGACCTCGGTGAACTTGGTCGCCTCGACCTTGAGGAACGGCGCGCCGGCAAGCTTGGCCAGACGCCGCGCGATCTCGGTCTTGCCGACGCCGGTCGGGCCGATCATCAGGATGTTTTTGGGGCTGATCTCCTCGCGCAAGTCGCCCACGATCTGCTGGCGCCGCCAGCGATTGCGCAGCGCGATGGCGACCGCACGCTTGGCGTCCGCCTGGCCGACGACGTAGCGGTCGAGTTCGGAGACGATCTCGCGCGGGGAAAAAGAGGTCATGGGGTTACCGTTGAGTTAGCTTGGTGCAAACAGTTTCAAACCGAGGATGCCGGCGACCAGCATCGTGAGGCAGATGATCCGCATGGTGTTGACCGGCTCGGCATAGAACGCGATGCCGATCAGCGCGGTACCCGCGGCGCCGATGCCGGTCCAGACCGCATAGGCGGTGCCGAGCGGCACGCCCGCGAGCGAGCGGTTTAGCAGGTAGAAGCTGAACAACCCGATCACGATGCTGGCGATCGACGGGCCGAGTTTGGTGAACCCCTCCGCATAACGGAACACCGTCGTCGCAACGATCTCGCACGCGCCCGCGAGCAGCAGAAAAACCCAGGCGGTGGGAAGGCCGCTCATGATGCGGGGGCTCCACCGGAGGGAAGCGTTTCGACGACGAGGTTGGCGTTGGTGTAGACGCAGATCTCGCCGGCAATGGCCATGGCCTTGCGCGCGATTGTCTCGGCATCCAGCGGCTGGTCGAGCAGCGCGCGGGCGGCGGCGAGCGCGTACATGCCGCCCGAGCCGATCGCGCACACGCCGTACTCCGGTTCCAGCACGTCGCCGGTGCCGGTGAGGACGAGTGTCGTCGAGCTGTCGGCGACGATCATCATGGCTTCCAGGCGGCGCAGATAGCGGTCCGTCCGCCAGTCCTTCGCAAGTTCGACGCACGCCCGCGTGAGCTGGCCCGGATGCTGCTCGAGCTTTGCTTCTAAGCGCTCGAACAGCGTGAAGGCGTCGGCGGTGGCGCCGGCAAAGCCGCCGATCACGTCGCCACGGCCAAGCTTACGGACCTTCTTCGCGTTCGCCTTGATGACGGTGGCGCCGAGCGAGACCTGGCCGTCGCCGGCGATGACGACGCGGTCGCCCTTGCGGACCGAGAGGATGGTGGTTGCGTGCCAAAGTTTGGTGTGGTCGGTCATGCTGCAGGGTTCCAAGCGTTTCCCCTCCACATAGTCGCTCGCCCCGCGAACGGCAATGCGGGCGGCATTGAACATGGTGAGCACGGCGGTCGCCTCAAATGATCGCGACAACCCGCCTCAACAGCACAGTTGCCGGATAATCCCGCTGGCGCGGGCTTTCCGGGAAAGCGACAGAGTGTTCGCCTACCACACCCACACCAGCGAACCGCCGGTGAGGCCGGCACCGGCTGCGGTCATGAGGAGAGGTTCGCCGCGCGCATAGGCGCGCTCGCCCGCGAGGTAGGACAGCGTGAACGGGATCGTCGCCGCAGAGCTGTTGGCGAACTCCGCGACCGTCGACAGCGTGCGCTCCGGCCCTATGCCAAGCTTCAAAGCCATCATGTCGATCATGCGCTGGTTGGCCTGATGGGGCACGAGGTGGGCGACATCCTCCGGGCCGAGGCCTGCGCGCGAAAGTGCGGTGCGCGAAGTCGCGACCATCAATTCGATAGCGCGGGTGAACACGGCGCGTCCGTCGCTCATCACCATGCGCGTGTCCTCGATGGGCGTATCGGCCGCGAACGGGCGGTTGCTGCCACCCGCCGGGATGTGGATCAGATCGTAACAGGCCCCCTGCGTTCGCAGTTCGGCGGCGAGAGAGCCGGCGCCGGGGCGGCCGGTGGGGGCGAGCACCACCGCGCCAGCCGCATCAGCAAATAGCACCGCACTGCCGCGGTCGGCGGGGTTTATGCGGCGCGACAGGATGTTGGCGGCGGCGACGAGCACAGGCGCGCCGTGCGTGCGGACATAGGCATCCGCCAGCGAGAGCGCGTAGACGAAGCCCGCGCACGCGCCCGCGAGGTCTATGCCGCCGGAGTTGGCTAGCCCAAGCTTGTGGGCGAGCAGCGGAGCCGACGGTGGCAGCAGGTGGTCGGGCGTGGAGGTCGCAAGCAGGGTCAAGGCGATTTTCCCGCGCGGCATGCCGGCCTGGCCGAGTGCCATCTCACCGGCGCGGGTGGCGAGGCCGGTCAGCGTCTCGCCATCTCCGGCATAGCGGCGTGCGCGGATGCCGGTGCGGCTTTCGATCCAGCCGGCTCCGAGGCCGAGGCGCGCCTCGATCTCGGCGTTGGTGACGATGCGATCGGGGGCGGCATGGCCGAGGCCGATGATTTCAACACCGGCGGTCATGCGAAATCTCCGGCTTGGTCGAGGGCCGCGCAGATCGCCTCATAGACGAGCGTGAGTTCGTCCCCGGTAATGCAATAGGGCGGCATGACATAGATTGTGTTCCCCAATGGCCTGAGAAGGATGCCGCGATCCAGGAAAAACGCCTGGAGGTTGGGCGCGGCGGCCGCGAGGTATCCCCCGCCGGGGGTTTTCAAATCAATCGCCGCGATCGTGCCGCAGGTGCGCACGGCTGAAACGTTGGGGTGGCTGGCGAGAGCCGTTGATGCTGCCAGCTGTCGGTGGCTCAAAGCTGCGATCCGCTCCCGCACCGGCTCGGTTTTCCAGACGCCGACGTTCGCAAGTGCCGCCGCGCAGCAGATGGGGTTGGCGGTATAGCTGCTCGAGTGGAAGAACATGCGGGCCCGGTCGGATGAAAGGTGGGCATCGAAAATCGCAGGCGTCGCAAGCGTCGCCGCAAGCGGGACAGCACCGCCGGTCAGACCCTTCGCCATGCATAAGATGTCGGGCGAGATACTGGCCTGCTCGCAGGCAAACAGCGTGCCCGTGCGGCCCCATCCGGTCATGACCTCGTCGGCGATCAGCAGCGCGCCGTAGGTTTTGCAGATGCGGGCGAGTTGGGCGAGCACGTCCGGTGCATAGGTCAGCATGCCGCCGGCGCCCAGGATCAGCGGCTCGGCGATGAGCGCTGCAACCGGCGCGGCGCGGCAGGCGTTTTCGAATGCGCCGAGGGTTTGCTGCTCGCGCCCCGCATGCGGGAACGGGATGCGGGCCACGTCGAACAGCAGCGGCTCATAGGCAGCGTTGAAAACCCCGCGCGCGCCCGCCGACATCGCCCCGACCGTATCGCCGTGATAGGCGTGCTCGAGCGCGACGATACGGGTGCGCGGTTCGCCTACGTTGCGCCAGAAGCCGAGTGCCATCTTGAGCGCGGCCTCGACCGCGGTCGAGCCGCTGTCGGAGTAGAACACGTGGGCGAGGCCCGAAGGGGCGAGCGCGATGAGCTCGCGGGCGAGGGTTTCAGCGGGTGCATGGGTGAGGCCCGCAAAGATCACCTGGTCGAGGGTTTCGGTCTGGCGGCGGATCGCTTCGATGATCGCCGGATGCCGGTGGCCATGGGTCGTGACCCACCACGACGAGATGGCATCGAGGATTTTATCGCCTGAGCTCGTGGTGAGCCATGCGCCTTCGGCGTGCGCGATCTCGACCTCGGGAATGCCGAGGCCGTGTTGGGTGAACGGGTGCCAGACAGGGGAGGCCGTGGTCATGTGGGCAACTGGTGTCCCTCGAGCCATTCGGGGAAGTGGCCCGCGAGTCCCGGCAGACTGTTGAGGTCATAGCAATCGAGAAAGACGGATCGCAGATGGTCTGCTGTAAGCTCCGCGAGCACCGGCAGCCGTCCGAGCCATCGGGCCTGTCCCCGAAGGCAGATGTAGGATTCGCTTGCGTTGGACGCGCCGATGAAGGCGACGCCGGCAATAGGAACGCCGCGTGCGCGCAGCGCTTCGAGCGAGAGCAGGGTGTGGTTGATGGTACCGAGTTTGGTTTCGGCGACGAGGATCACGGGGATTTGCCAGCGGGCGAACAGGTCGATCATCATCACGTCGCGCGCGAGCGGCACCATGAGCCCGCCGGCGCCTTCGATGACGAGGGGACGCGAGGTGGCAGGCGGTTCCAGGCTGCCTTGATTGATCGTGATCCCTGCCTCAAGGGCCGCATGCAGCGGCGCCAATGGAGCTTGGAGCCGGTAAGCCTCCGCGTGGAAGTGATCGGCCGGAAGTCCGCTCAGCGACTTGACGCGCTCCGTGTCGGTCTCGGGCTCTGTGCCCGCCTGGATCGGCTTCCAGTAGTCCCCGCCGAGCGCCTGGACGAGGCCCGCCGCGAACACCGTCTTGCCGACGCCGGTGCCGGTGCCGGTGACGACGTAGCGGGGTGGTGCAGGCACTTTTGGTTGGGGGGGCGTCCAAGCGGAGCTTGGCTTTACCAAGACGGATGTCACACCCCTGGACTTCCCTTCACTCGGGTTCAGCTGACGCATTTCTTCGCCGAGCGCGGTCATCATCGCGCGAATGCCGGCCTCGCCGACGTTGTTCGTGATAGCGATCCGCAGCCTCGAAGTGCCCTCAGGCACGGTCGGCGGGCGGATGGCGCGGATGTCGTAGCCCTGCGCCTGCATGGCCGCGGCAACGCGCACAGCGTTGGCGTCAGACCCCACGATCACCGGGACGATGTGGGTGCCGGGGGCGGAGCGGCCTGTCATGGATGCGAGAGCATCGTGCGCCGCCGTAACCCGAGCGGCCAGTTCAACACGGCGGGCGGGCTCATCACGAACGATGGCAAGGGCGCGGCGGACGACGGCGGCGATCAGCGGCGACGGCGCAGTTGCATAGATGAAGGCACGGGCGCGGTTGACGAGGAACGCGCGGATCGGGGCCGTGCAAGTAATGAGCGCGCCGGAGCAGCCGAGCGCTTTCCCGCAAGTGTGAAGCGCAAAGACGTTCCCGCGGCCTTCGAGATTTAGGCTGGCTGCGAGTCCGCGGCCATCGGGACCGAGCACGCCGGTTGCGTGGGCTTCGTCGATCAGCAGCATGGCATCAAAGCGGGCGGCGAGGGTCGCGAGGTCTGCGAGTGGGGCATGGTCGCCATCCATCGAGTACAGGCTTTCGACGGCGATGTAGATGCGTCCGGTGTGGCCCTCCGCGCGCCAGGCAGAAAGAACGTCCGCAAAAGCTTGCACGTCGTTGTGGCGGGCGGGTCGGCAGGTGGCCTTGGTAAGGGCCATGCCCTCCCACGCACTGGCGTGGATCAACGCGTCGTGGACGATGAGGTCGCCGTGCGATGGTAGCGTCGCAAACAGCGCCGCGTTGGCGGAGAACCCGCTGCCGAAAAAGAGCGCGGACTCCGCCCCGAAAAAAGCCGCGGCTTCCGATTCCAGGGCCTCGTGCTCGGGGTGATTGCCGCGCAGCAGACGCGAGCCGCCCGCGCCCAGGGGAACACCGCGGGCGAGCGCCTCGGCAGCAGCGGCGCGCAGCTCAGCAGAGTTCGCAAGGCCAAGGTAGTCGTTCGACGTGAAATCGATCCCGCGCGCAGGCGTCAGCTCGCGCAAACGTCCGCGGCGGGCAAGCGCCGCCAGCGCACGCTCATGCGAACGGAGCTGGAGGGCGTTTGAGGGAGTTGGCTCAAGTGGCGGCGGCATGCTCCTCGATCCGCATGGCACGGATGCCGAGCTTGGCGAAGAGGGCGGCGTCGGCATCCTCCCCGGGGTTATCGGTGGTCAGCAGCGTATCGCCGGCAAAGATCGAGTTGGCGCCCGCGAAGAAGCACAATGCCTGCGTCTCGTCGCTCATTTCGGTACGCCCGGCTGAAAGGCGGACATACGACTTCGGCATCAGGATGCGCGCGGTTGCGATGGTGCGCACGAAGTCGATGGGGTCGACGGCGGCGGCGTTTTCGAGCGGGGTGCCGGGGATGGCGATCAGCATGTTGACCGGCACGCTTTCGGGATGCTCGGGCAGGTTTGCAAGCGTCACCAGCATATCGACCCGGTCGCCGGCGGTTTCGCCAAGCCCAACGATGCCCCCCGAGCAGACCTTGATGCCGGCCTCGCGCACGCGCGCAAGCGTTTCGAGCCGGTCGGCGAACGTGCGGGTGGTGATGACGTTGGCGTAGTGGGATTGCGAGGTATCGACGTTGTGGTTGTAGTAGTCGAGGCCGGCGGTTTTCAGGGCAACGACTTGATTGTCGTCGAGCATGCCAAGCGTCATGCAGGTTTCCAGCCCGAGCGCTTTCACGCCCGAGACCATCGCAGTCAGCGCCGCCATGTCGCGGTCCTTGGGCGAGCGCCAGGCTGCACCCATGCAATAGCGCGTGGAGCCTTGTTCCTTTGCTTTGCGGGCCTCCTCGATGACGCGCTCAACTTCCATCAGCTTGGAGGCCGGCAGTCCCGAGTCGTGGTGGGCAGACTGGCTGCAGTATCCGCAGTCTTCGGCGCAGCCGCCGGTCTTGATGGACAGCAGGCGGCTCTTCTGGACCGCATTGGGCGCGAAGTTGGCGCGGTGGATGGTGTGGGCTGCAAACAGGAGGTCGTTGAACGGCTGATCATGGATCGCGCGCGCCTCCTCGCCGGTCCAGTCGTGGCGCAGTTCGGGAACCCGGTTGAAGGCAGATTTCGTTGCAGCGATGTTCAAATGTCCGCTCCTTGACGTCAAATCGGGCACCAGTTTGCACCCTTGGCACCGTACCGCAAGCCCCTGAACGGCTACCCACCTCTAAAACGCCGCCGGTAGTCGACGCTGTAGAGGGCGCTTTCGGTGAAGGGGCCATTGCCAAGCGCGGGGCCAACCAGGATCAGGGCTGTGCGTTCGGGTCCGTTACCGGCGAGGGTTGCGACGATAGTGCCGAGCGTTGCTCGCACGATGCGTTCATCGGGCCAGCTGGCGCGGGTGACGATGGCGATAGGGCAGGCGGGGCCGTAAAACGGCGTCAGGCGGGCGACGACATCGGCCAGGACGTGGATGGACAGGTGGACGGCGAGGGTGGCGCCGGTGGCGGCGAAGGCTTCGAGCTGTTCGGCTTCGGGCATGGGCGAGGCACGGCCCGTGGTACGGGTCAGGACGACCGACTGGGTGAGGCCGGGCACGGTCAACTCGCGGGCTAAAACGGCGCTGGCGGCGGCGAAGGCCGGCACGCCGGGGGTGATCGTATAGGGGATCGCGAGCTTATCGAGGCGGCGGAGCTGCTCGGCCAGCGCGCTCCAGATCGAGAGGTCGCCGGAGTGGAGGCGGGCGACGTCGTGGCCTTGCTCGTGGGCACGGAGAAATTCGGCTTCGATCTCGTCAAGCGACATGGGTGCGGTGTCGATGGTGCGCGCGCCGGGCGGGCAATAGGCGAGAAGGGCCTCGGGGATCAGCGAGCCAGCGTAGAGGCAGACGGGGCAGCGCGCGATGAGGTCGCGGCCGCGGACGGTGATGAGATCGGGCGCGCCGGGGCCTGCGCCGATGAAGTGGATGGTCATGAAGAGCGGGCCTTCTCAAGGGCGGACAGACCTTCCGCAATTGATTGCACCATGGTGGCGGCAGCCCCGGTTGCGTTGTTGAACACCATGCGCGGCACGACCAGCCGCGATCCTGGGCCTGCTCCAACGAGTGCCGCCGCCTCGCAGACGGATGCAATTTCGTAGGCGGCGATCGATGCCTCAGAACGAGTGAGGCATTCGGCGTTGCGCGCCTGCAGTTCGTGCTGACTATACCAACTCAGACGATCGGCTTTAAGGCAGGCCTGGTCCATCACGGCCTCGATCCTGCCGACTTCCGGCGTCCACGGCTCGTCACGGCGCAAGGCGGCGACGAGTAGGTACTGTGAGCGCTCCAGACCCTGAGCAGCGATCTGTGCCTGTACGCCTGCGAGGGCGGCGGCGATATCGGCCACCTGGGCTTTACTGTTGGAACCGATGCCGATCACGATCATCCCTTCCTCCCCGCCCACTGGATGACGGGCATGGCCGCGCGCCAGCCGTGCTTGGTGCCGACGGGTTCCGCGCGCTCGATGGCGATGCGCGTGAGGGTGCCACCGCGCTGATCGTGCCAGGCGAAAAGCAGCGCCTCGGTTTCGAGGGTGACCGAGTTGACCACCATCCGCCCGCCGCCACGCAACGCGCGCCAGCATGCTTCCAGAACTTCGTTGCTCGCCCCGCCGCCGATGAAGATCGCGTCGGGTGCAGGGCATCCGGCGAGGATTTCGGGAGCCGCACCGGTGCGGACATCGAGGCGGGGGACGCCGAGCGCGTGCGCGTTGCGCGCGGCACGGGCGGCACGCTCGGTGTCGCGCTCGAACCCGATCGCGCGGGTGGCTGGATGGGCGAGCAGCCATTCTATGGCAACCGATCCCGCACCCAGCCCCACATCCCACAGCAATTCTCCGGGCTTGGGCGCGAGTGACGAGATCGTCACCGCCCGGATCTCGCGCTTGGTTAGCTGGCCGTCGTTTTCGAACAGTTCATCGGGCAAACCCGGCACGCAAGGTATGGGCCGGTGAAGCGCATCTGCCGCGACCTCGATGGCGGTCAGGTTTAGCGGGTTGATATCCTGCAGAGCGAAGGCGGCGGCGGTCTGCGTGCGGACGCGCTCGTGCGGGCCGCCCAAGGCTTCGAGGACGTGGATCGTGGATCGGCCGAATCCTCGTCCGGTGAGAAGCCGGGCGATCAGGGCCGGCGTTTCGGCGCCTACCGACAGCGCAAGGATGCGCGCATTGGCGTGGAGATGCGGGGTCAGGGTTTCGACCGGCCGCGAGTTAAGGCCGAGGGTGATCGTATCCTGCAACGCCCAGCCGAGGCGCGCCGCGGCGAGCGAGAACGACGACGGCGCCGGGATCACGGTCATCTCATCGCAGGGGATGTGGCGTGCGAGAGTCGTCCCCACGCCGAACCAGAACGGGTCGCCCGACGCGAGCACAACGACAGGGGTGCCGCGCCGCACGAGGATCGCAGGGATCGTATCCTCCAGCGGAGACGTCCACGCGAGCGCGGTGCCGGGCACCTCGCCCACCAGCGCCAGATGCCGCGCGCCGCCCACCACAAGTCCTGCACTATCGATCAGGCCGAGCGCCCGCGGCGAAAGCCCGCTTCGCCCGTCCTCGCCAATCCCGATGATAGACAACCAGTGCGCGCCCATGTCAGACCTGACCACCATGACCAAACAACCTACGCGCCTGCGCATCTTGCTGCTTGGCGGCACCACTGAAGCGAGCGCCCTGGCAGGGATGCTCGCCGGGCGTGACGAGTTCAAAGCGACGCTTTCGCTCGCCGGCCGCACCGCGAACCCGAGCCCCGCACCCATACCCACCAGAACCGGCGGCTTTGGCGGGCAAGCGGGCCTCATCGACTATATCAACCGCGAGCAGATCGACGTGATGGTGGATGCAACCCACCCGTTTGCCGCGCAGATGAGCCGCAATGCGGTGGCGGCGGGCACGGCGATCGGCTGCGCGCTGATCGCAATCGAGCGGCCGGCGTGGAAGGCGGTTCCCGGCGACAGCTGGCGGCGCGTGCCGGACGTGGGAGCCGCGATTGCAGCCGTTGGGGCGGCACCGCGCCGCGTGCTGATGGCGATCGGGCGCCAGCAACTGGCAATGCTCAAGGCGGCACCCCACCATCACTACGTGATCCGCGTCATCGACCCACCGGAATCGCCGCCTGACGTGCCCGATTTCAAACTGATCCAGGCGCGCGGACCATTCACGGTCGAGGGTGAGAAGGAACTTTTTCGGCGCGAGAAGATCGATGTCCTGGTCACCAAGAACTCCGGTGGCGTTGCGACCAGCGCAAAGCTCGAAGCCGCCCGCCTGCTCGGGATTCCGGTCATCATGGTCGAGCGGCCGGAGGTGCCGAGCCGGGCCACGGTCGCATCGGCCGCGGAAGCGATCGCCTTTCTTGCATTTCACCATTGGTTCAATCGCGATCATTTGGCAAACCGTGGCGTGTAGACCCACGGCGCGGCGCCATTCTGGCGCGTGAGTGCGCGCGTCGCGCTCGAGCCGACGATGACGAGGGTGCGCATGTCGATTGCGTGGGTGTGCGCCTCGCCAAGCGTGGTGATGGTGATGTCCTCATCAGGGCGCCCCGCTGCCCGCGCGAGAATGACGGGCGTAGCAGCGTCGCGGACGGCACGCAGGATTGCGAAGGCGCGGTTAATCTGATCGGGACGGGCCTTCGAAGCCGGATTGTAGAGCGCGATGACAAAGTCGGCCTCGGCGGCGAGCTTGAGGCGGCGGGCAATGAGCTCCCACGGTTTCAGAACGTCCGATAGCGAAATGGCGCAGAAGTCGTGGCCGAGCGGCGCACCCACGCGGGAAGCGGCGGCGAGCATGGCGGTGACACCCGGCTCGACCCGGACATCGAGCGCGCGCCAGCCGGGCGGTCCGCTCTCGATCGCCTCAAATACCGCCGCCGCCATCGCGAACACGCCCGGATCGCCGCCCGAGACCAACGCAACACGGCGGCCTTCGCTCGCGCGCGTGAGCGCCTCAGTTGCGCGGTCGAGCTCGACGCGGTTGCCGGAGGCAAGGATGGCCTGGCCTGGTGCCGGCGTGAGGCGGGCGACATAGGCGTCATAGCCGAGGATGTGGGAAGCTTCTGCCAGGGCGGTAGTTGCTGCCGGTGTCACCCAGCACGCAGGTCCTGGGCCAAGACCAACAACGGTGAGGCGGCCAGCGGTCATGGCGCGATTCTCCGGCCGCGGCCGCCGGGCAGCAGGATGATCGAGAAATACGGCGCGCCGGCATGATCGAGGGTGGCGAGCGGGAGCACGCGCTCACCCGCCATCGTGCCGCGCTCGACATAGATCGCCTCATCCAAGCGGCCGGCGGTTGCCAGTGCGGCACGGACCTTGTCGAGGTTGCGGCCGACCTTCATGATCACGGCGGCGTCGGTGGCTGCGAGCTTTTCGGCCAACGCGCTTTCGCTGAGCGTGCCGGGCAGGATGGTGAGCACATCGTCGCCGTAGGTGATCGGCGCACACGCAGCGGTCCAGCAGCCGGACATGCCGGTGATGCCGGGCACGACCTCAACCCGGAAGGCGCCTTTCAGGCGGTCGTACATGTGCAGGAACGAGCCGTAGAAGAACGGATCACCCTCGCACAGCAGCGCAATGTCGTGGCCAGCATCAAGCCGCGTGGCCAAGCCCTCTGCGGACGTGGCATAGAAAGCGCGGATGGCATCGACGTAGGAGGGGCTGTCGACCGGGGCCTCGGTCGTGACCGGATATTCGAGCGCGATCTCGGCGGCGCCCGCGGCCAGAAGACCCTCGACGATGGCGCGCGCATGGCCCACCCGGCCGCGCTTGCGGAAATAGGCGATGGTGCGGGAGGCCGCGAGCACGCGCCGGGCTTTGACCGTCATCAGTTCGGGATCGCCCGGTCCGAGGCCGATACCGTAGAGGGTGCCTTTGGGGGTGTTGGTCACTCGTCGTCACTCGCGATGGCGTTGACGGCGGCGGCAGTCATGGCACTGCCGCCTTTGCGGCCGCGCACGATGGCCCAGGGGATGCGGGTCTGCGCGGCGAGTGCGTCCTTGGATTCGGCGGCGCCCACGAAGCCGACCGCCATGCCGATGACGGCAGCTGGTTGAGGCGCGCCGCCGTCCAGCATCTCGAGCAGGTGGAACAGCGCCGTCGGCGCATTGCCGATGGCAACGACGGCGCCCGCCAGCTTGGGCCGCCAGAGTTCGAGCGCGGCTGCCGAGCGCGTGGTGCCGAGCTTTGCTGCCAGGGCTGTAACCTCGGGCGCGTCCAGCGTGCAGATCACGTCGTTGTTGGCCGGAAGGCGTGAGCGCGTGACGCCGTTCGCGACCATCTTGGCATCGCACAACGCCGGCGCGCCCAAGCGCAGTGCCGCCCGGGCAGCAGCGGCAAAGTCCGGGTGGAAGGCGATGTCGGCCGCGACCTCGGTCATGCCGCACGCATGGATGATACGCACCGCGATTTTCTCCTCCCCAGGCGTGAAGCGGGCGAGTTTCGACTCGGCGCGGATGATGGCGAACGAGCGGGCATAGATGGCAGCGCCATCGCGGATGTAGTCGTAACGGTCAGACACGTGAGGTCCTCAGGTGGTGCAGGACGGCGCCGGGAAGGGCAGCAGGCGCAATGCCGGTAACGGCAGGCCTATCGTCCGCGCGGCCGTTGTGGACGAGGTCATAGCATCCCTCGCGCGCGACGATGGTGAGCGCGGCGGGGCCGGCGTGGGCGCAGCCCTTGAGGCAGCCCGACACATGGATGCGCGGCAGCGGGAATGGCAGTGTTCGCAGAACCGCGGCAATGGCATCGGCTTGCGTGCGGGTGGAGGTGGTGGCACGTGCGCAGGCTGGGCTGCCCGGGCACGCGTCGATCGCAAGCCGGGGATCATCCGCGGCAAGGATCAGCCCGGCGTCGCGCGCGGCTGCAAGCAGGGGGGCGTAGTCATTGCCTGTGAGTGGGAACACAAGGCAGCGCTGCACGGACGGGTGGGCGTGGCGGATGCCGGAGCGCGTCGCCGCTTCGGCCAGGCGGGCGAGCGCGTCGCCGGAGATGCGGCCATAGGGTAGGCCAACGCCGAACGCAATCGGGGCAGTCGCGGGGCCGGTCAGCCCGGCGGAAGGCGCAGGTTCAGTGACGGGCATAGGATGCCCGGAGGCGAGCGAACCGGAAACGGCGAGGAAGGCCTGCGCGAGCCCGAGTGCGGCGGGGACGGCCACTGCGAGGTCGACCGGAAGGACAGTTATCCAGGCCGCGCGAAGGACGGCACGCGGGCCATCGAGCGTGATGCGGATATCGGCGCGCGCACGCGCGGGCAGCGGCGCATCGGCGGTATCAACGGCGAACCCGAATTTCCCCGGCAATTCAGTGAGGGCGGGTGAGCGAGCGAGCGCGGCTTCCAATCCACGGGCGAAATCGAACGCGGCGTCCCCCGCAAGTGGCGAGACGATGACGTTGCGGACCTTCTCGATTTCGCAGCTGGCGTCGATCAGGCCGGCATCGGTCAGGACGGCAACCGCGTGCGGCAGCGTTTCGGCCGTAAGACCGCGCAGCTGCAGATTGGCGCGGTTGGTGAGGTCGATCGCGCCGTTGCCGTTACGGGATGCGGCGGCAATCGCCGTGAGCTGGGCCAGCGTGTAGCGCCCGCCGCGCGGACGCACCCGCACCAGCAGGCCATCGCCGGTTTCCATCGGCGTCAATGCCCCAGGACACCACCCGCGTTTCATGACGCACCACCCGCTGCCAGCGCCTCGAGATCGTTGCGGCGCGACGTCCACAGGCCCCGGAACCGCGCCTCCTCGAACCGGGCGCGGATCGCGGCCAGTGCGGCCGGGTTTTCGCGCGCGAGGAACTCTCGCACACGTGCGTCGGCAAGATAGGCCTCGTATAGCGCGTCGAAATGGGGGCTCGAAACGCTGCCCGCGGTTGCCGCAAACGCGAACGCGGCGTCGAGGGCGGCGGCGATCTCGGCCGCGCCGCGAAAACCGTGACGCATCTGCCCGTTGATCCAGCGCGTGCTTGCCGCCCGGCCGAGGACGACCCGGGCGCACTCCTCGTCGAGCGTGCGGATTTTCGGGGCTTCCGGTATGCCCGTATCGCCGTGGTAGAGCGCGACCCGGACGTTGCCGAGCGCGCGGGCAGCGGCTGCAAACCCGCCTTCGTGGGCGGCATAGTCGCCCCCGGTCAACAGGTCGGTCTCGCGGTGGTCCTGGATGTGGACGAACGCATCGGCCCCGGCAACGCGCCCGGCGAAGGCCTCGGGTGCAGGTCTCGTCGAACCGTCGGCTTGCACCTGGTGAGAGGAGGCATCGAGATAGGTCTGCCCGAGATCGTCGCGGTTCGCCCAATCGCCGGCATCGATGCGCGCCATGACGCCGGCGCCGTAGCTGCCGGCCGCCGGGCCGAAGATACGCTGCGGGGATGTTTGGGCATGGTGGGAGTGCGCGAGCGGGTTCATGTCCGCCTCCTCGCGCAGCTTGGCGACCGCATCGACCGCGGCGGCAAACAGCCCGAGCTGGCTGCCGAACATGTCGCGGCACAGCCCCGAGATGCGCAGCGTGACGTCGACACGCGGCCGCTCCAGCAGCGGAGCCGGGATGATCTCATAGCCGGACACCCGGAACGAACGGTGGTCCCAGATCGGCTTGACGCCGATGAGCGCGAGCGCGGTCGCAAACTCCTCCCCGCCGGTGCGCAAGGACGCGCTGCCCCACAGGTCGAGCACGATCGCGCGGGGCCAGTCGCCGTGATCCTCGCCATAGCGCTGCATGATCGCCGCTGCTGCACGCTGGCCGTTTGAATAGGCGGTCTGGGTCGGGATCGTGCGCGGGTCAAAGGTATAGAGGTTGCGCCCCGTCGGCAGCACGTCCGGCCGCCCCCGGCTGGGTGCACCTGCGGGCCCGGGCTCGATGAAGCGGCCGTCGAGGGCGTGCAGGATTCCCGCGCACTCGGCCTGGTCCAGAATATGGAGCCCGTCGCGGATGGTGAGCTCCTTCACATCGCACAGGAAGGCGTCGATGCGGGCGAGGCATTCGGCTGGCGAGAGGTCCGGCGTCAGGCCGCAAGCGTCCGCAATGCCGGCGCGGTGGGCGGCTTGCGCGATTTCGCCGGTGAGCAGCGCGCGCCGCTTGGGGTCGAGGCCGTCGGCGCTGGCGAACTCGTCGGCGAGGCGTTCCAGCTCGGCGAGCTTGCCGTCGAGCACGGTCTGGATGAGCGGCGGCGTCTTGTGGCCGAGCGTGACGGCCGAGATGCGGCGCTTGGCCTGGGCGGCTTCGCCGGGGTCGTTGACGATGAAGGGATAGATGACGGGGACCGGGCCAAGGAGCGCGCGTGGCGCACTGGCGGGCGAGAGCGCGACCGCCTTGCCTGGCAGCCATTCGAGCGTGCCATGGGTGCCGAGGTGGATCAGCGCCTCGATGCGGGCAACCTCGCGCAGCCAGAGGTAGGCCGCGATATAGCCGTGGCGCGGCGGGGTCGCTGGGTCGTGGTAGCCGGACTTGCGATCGCTAAGTGCGCCGCGGTCAGGCTGGAGAACGAGGGTGACGTTCCCGCAGCGGTGGACCGGAACGTCGAGTGCGCCGTCGCGGAAGGCGGGGTCCGATTCCGGCGGCCCCCACGCGGCGAGCACACTCTCGCGGAAGGCTGCCGGCAGTTTGTCGAATGCGGCCCGGTAGGCAGCGGCCGGCCAGAACACGCCAGGCGGTGCGGTCAACGCGGTGAGGATCGATCGGCCATCGGCAGGTGCGGGCGCCAGCTCATAGCCGGCGGTCCTGAAGCAGTCGAGGATGCGAGCGGCACTCGCGGGGCCATCGAGGCCGACGGCATGCGCGATCTGGTCGGCGCGGCCGGGGTAGGTCGAGAGCATCAGCGCGATCCGGCGCTCGCGGGGCGGTTTCCGGCGCAGGTTGGCCCAGGTGGCCGCCAAGCTCGCCGCATGCGCGACGCCATCGGGGTCGGGCGCGTGGCGGACGGCGGAGAATCCCAATTGGTCGTCAGGAGCCAGCGCCTCCTTGAACGAGATCACGCCGGCGTCGATCCGGCCATCGATCTCGGGCAGCGCAACGTGCATCGCCAAGTCGGCGGCGCCGAGCCCGCGCGGTGAGGCGGCCCAGGCGTCTTTGAACGCGATGGCCGGTATCACCTGGAGAATCGGGCAGCCAGCGGCCTCGAGCGGGCTCAGCCCCTCTCCGTCTCGTGCGGCGAAGGCGGTGGCGTTCAGGATCACGTCGGGGGCAAGCGCCGTAAGTTGGTCGCGAAGCCAGCGGGCGGCGGCAGGAGCCTTGAGGCTCGGAACGAACAGGGCGGTCGCGGTGACGCCGCGGGCGTGGAGTGCATTGGCGAGTGCGTCTATGGGCGCGGTATCGCCGGCGAGGACGAACGCGCGGTAGAACACGATGACGGCAGTTGCCGCTGATGGCAGAGTTCGATTGCAGGGCATGGGTTCGTAGCGGCCGAAGTCCGGCATCGCGATCGGCTCGGGAAGTGCCGCCCCATCGCCTCCTGCAATGGCAAGCAGGCCCGCAAGCGCGGCCGACGTGTTGGCAGGGCCGCCGGCATCGAGCAGGGCTTCGAGGCGGGCCAGGGCAACGGGTGGCAGCGTCGAAACGGTGCCGAGTGCGGGATCGGGCCTGCCGTCGCCCGCGACCACGGCGAGCGCAATGCCGCGCGCACTGCAAACGCGGAACAGCTCCTCCGCGCCATAGCGCCAGTAGTCGAGCCCGCCGAGCAGCCGCACCAGCACAGCGCGGGTGCCGGGAAGGGTGTTCTCGATCAGCAGATCGACCGACATTGGATGGCGCAGGCGCGAGAGATTGGCGAGCCGGAGCGTATAGGGTTCGCCCACGTTTGCGCGCCACGCAGCCGCAGCGGTCGCCAGGTCGCTGTCGGAGAACGACAGGAACAGCACGTCGCCCGCGGCAAGCCCCAGATCCTCGGCTGCAGCCTCGGTCTCATCCAGGGAATGGCGCTCGCGGACGAGGAGATGCATCAGGAGCTGCCGGCAAGTGCGCGCGTGATCGCTGCCCGGTCGAGGCCGGTCTCGCCGATCACGACGAGACGGCCGGCACGCTGTTCGTTGGCCGCCCAGGGCCGTTCATAGCGTGTTTCCATGCGGTTGCCGACACCCTGGAGCAGCAGACGCATCGGCTTGCCCGCGACCTCGGCATAGCCCTTGATGCGCAGCACGTCGTGCGTGGAGGCGACGCCGGCCGCGCGCTTGGCGAGTTCATCGGGGGAATCGACCGTACCGATTTCGACGATGAAGCTCTCGAAGTCGTCGTGGTCGTGACCCTCTTCGGCGTCGTGGTGGGAGGGCCTGTTCGCGATGTCGGTTTCTGCTGCCGCATGCACGCCCAGCAGCACATCGACCGGCACCACACCGAAGGATGAGCGCACCGTCTTGACCGCGCGGGGAACGTGGGCCGCGATCTCGCGCTCGATGCCCGATAGCGTTGCCGCATCGATCTGGTCGGACTTGTTCAGCACGACGAGGTCGGCGCACAGCAGCTGGTCTTCGTAGACTTCTTCCAAGGGGTTTTCGTGGTCGATCCCGCTATCGGCGGCGCGCTGGGCTGCGACTTTGGCTGGGTCGTCGGCGAAGCGGCCGCTCGCAACGGCAGGGGCATCCACCACCGCGATCACGCCGTCGACCGTGACCCGCGCCCGGATATCGGGCCAGTCGAAGGCTTTCAGCAGCGGCTTTGGCAACGCAAGGCCGGAGGTCTCGATGATGATGTGGTCGGGCTTCGGCGTGCGCGACAGCAGCGCGTTGAGCGTCGGGATGAAGTCGTCGGCAACGGTGCAGCACAGGCACCCGTTGGTCAGTTCGACGATGTTCTCCTCCGGGCAGTTCTCGGCGCCACACGATTTCAGGATGGCCCCGTCGACACCGACGTCGCCGAACTCGTTGATCACGAGCGCGAGCCGCCGCCCGCGCGCGTTCTCGATGACGTGGCGCACCAGCGTGGTCTTGCCGGCGCCCAAGAAGCCGGTGACGATGGTGACGGGCGTTTTGGCGGTTGGCAGGGTGGTCATTCAGCGGCCTCGTTGAGGGATGCGGGAAGAGGTGGAACGCGGGCGACGACGCCCTTCCGGAAACAGGTGGGGCGCTCCTTCCACGCGACGATGCCGTTGTCCGACGCCGCATAGGCGCGAACTCCGGCCTCGATGTCGGCGGCATGAGCCAGAGTGTCGAGATCGCCGATGAGGTAGGTCCACTTGGCGTCGGCGGAGAGCGCGATGGTGCAGGGCCGCTTGCAGACCGCGAGGCACTCGACCTCGGTGACAAGGATGTGCGGGGTGCCGGCGAAGCGGCGGGTGAGTTCGGCGGCGAGAGCGGGGCCCGGTCGCTCGAAGGGTGCTTCGGCACCAGGATCAGGTGGTGCATCGCTGGGCTGCATGAGCGCGCGGCGGCAACTCACGCAGACGCTAACGTGGACCGTTGGATCAATGGTGCTCATGCGGGTAACTGGCCACGCGGGGCGGTTCGGCCCCAGACCGCAAGACGCGTCGGCATCATGCCTGCTCCCTCAGTGACCGGAGCGGGCGAGGCTGTGGCGCGTTTTGCGGGCCGCATCGCGGCGGCGCGTGAAATGGCGTATGTCGTAGTTCATATGAAACCTCCAGGCCGCCCCACCGGCGGCGTTAGCTTTGAGCACGTACGACGGCAGGTCTCCTGGCTTGCGGGTCATCGTCTCCGGGCGACCTTCCCAAACGGACCCCTACGGGCCCGCCCAGTGGTGATAAGCGCCGTCGACTCGCCGCTGACAGTTGCGGGGGCAGCTGCGGAATTGGGCGTGAGCCCGCACCGCATTCCCTTTTAAGCCCCTTGCGGGGCACCGGTCACACAACGCATAGGTTGAACGTACGCCTGCCGTCAATTGCATATTCGGGAACCATGGGCCTTGAGCGCGATCATCAGTTGACGTTTGTCTTGGGTGGCGCGCGCTCGGGCAAAAGCGCGTTCGCCGAAGGGTTGGTCACCGCGCGGCCCGGTCCGTGGCACTATGTGGCGACGGCCCAGGCGTTCGACGACGAGATGCAAACCCGGATCAGCGAACATCAACGCCGCCGCGGCGAGGGCTGGGTGACGCACGAGGCAGGGACGGACATTGCAGCGGTGCTCGCCTGCCTGCCGCGCGGGGAACCGGTGCTGGTCGATTGCCTGACGCTGTGGCTCACCGGCGTGATGCTGGCAGAGCGCCAGGTGGTTGCCGAGGCCGTGGAGGAGCTGGTTGGGGCGCTGCGCGTTACTCCGGGGCCGGTGGTGGCCGTTTCCACCGAGGTGGGGCTCGGCATCGTGCCGGATAATGCGCTCGCGCGTGCTTTCCGTGATCATGCGGGGCAGTTGCATCAAAGGGTGGCGGCGGTGGCGGACCGGGTCGTGCTGGTGGTCGCCGGGTTGCCAGTGGAGGTCAAATGACGGATCAAGCTGACGACGTAGAATCTGCGCGCCACAAGTCAAAGATGGCAAAGCGCAAGGCCGTGCAGGACGCCGAAGTTGCCTCGAAATCAATCGAGAAGGGCGTGCTGCTCGTCCACACCGGACCCGGCAAGGGCAAGTCGACGGCGGCATTCGGGCTTGCATTGCGCGCACTCGGGCATGGCTGGCGGATCGGCGTGGTGCAGTTCATCAAGGGCGCCTGGGAGACCGGCGAGAAGTCGGCGCTGGCCCGCTTCGGCGATCAGGTGTCGTGGCACACGATGGGCGAAGGATTCACCTGGGAGACACAGGATAAGGCGCGCGACATCGCGGCGGCAGAGCGCGCATTCGCGAAGGCCCGCGAGCTGATGGCCGATCCCACTATACGGCTGCTGATCCTGGACGAACTCAACATCGCGCTGCGCTACGACTATCTGCCGCTCGCCGGGGTGATCGAGGTCTTGACGGCCCGCAGGCCCGAGCTCTCGATCGTGGTGACGGGGCGCAACGCCAAGCCCGAGCTGATCGCGGCGGCGGATGGGGTCACCGAAATGGGTGCGATCAAGCACCACTTCGCGGCCGGCGTGAAGGCGCAGGCCGGCATCGAGTTTTGATATGGCGGCGCGCACGATCATGTTCATGGGGACGGGGTCTGACGTGGGCAAGTCGCTCATGGTCGCTGGCCTCGCCCGGTTGCTGTCTAATCGCGGCCTGCGGGTTTCGCCGTTCAAGCCCCAGAACATGTCGAACAACGCCGCCGTGACGGCCGATGGCGGCGAGATCGGCCGGGCGCAGGCGCTACAGGCGCGCGCCGCGCGGATCGCCCCGCATACCGACATGAACCCGGTGCTGCTCAAGCCGCAGAGCGAGACCGGCGCCCAGATCGTCGTGCAGGGCCGCGTTTCAGGTGTAGCGGGTGCGCGCGACTACCAGCGGCGCAAGGCAGCCTTGATGCCCGCGGTGCTTGAGAGTTTCGAACGGCTGAAAGCAACCTCCGAAATCGTGCTCGTTGAGGGTGCTGGCAGTGCCTCCGAGATCAACCTGCGTGGCAACGATATCGCCAACTTCGGCTTCGCGCAGGCAGCGGGCCGGATACCTGTCGTGCTGATCGGGGATATCGACCGCGGCGGCGTGATCGCGAGCCTCGTCGGCACCAAGGCGGTCATCGCGCCGGAGGATGCCGCGTTGATCGCGGGCTTCATCGTCAACAAGATGCGCGGCGACCCTACGCTGTTTGGGCAGGGCATGACGGCGATTGCCTCCAACACCGGGTGGCGGGCGCTTGGACTGGTGCCCTATTTCGCGGACGCAAACCGGTTGCCCGCGGAGGATGCCCTCGGACTGGCCGCGCTCGTATCAGCCGGGGCGCAGGGCGAGGGCGCACGCACCGTGATCGCCGTACCGATGCTGCCGCGGATTTCAAACTTCGACGATCTAGATCCGCTGCGGCTGGAACCCGGCGTCGAGGTCGTGATGGTGGCTCCAGGCCGGCCGCTGCCGGCCGCTGCGGCGTGCATCCTGTTGCCGGGGTCGAAGGCGACCATCGACGATCTCGCCGCTCTCAGGGCGCACGGGTGGGACATCGACATCAAGGCCCATGTGCGGCGGGGCGGGCGCGTGCTGGGCCTGTGCGGCGGCTATCAGATGCTCGGGCGCACGATCGCCGATCCGCTCGGTATCGAGGGACCGCCGCGGACCGTCGAGGGACTTGGCCTGCTCGACGTCCAGACGGTGTTCGGCGGCGGCAAGGCGCTGCGGACGGTGACGGGGACGCTGTCCGATGGCGGCGCGGCGTTCACGGGCTATGAGATCCACATGGGGTCGACTTCTGGCGCCGATTGCCAGCGCGAAATGGTGCGGCTTGACGATGGCCGCGCCGATGGTGCGGTCTCCGCCGATGGCCGGGTTAGCGGCTGCTACATCCACGGGCTGTTTGCCGCCGACGCGGCGCGGCAGGCCTGGCTTGCCGGATTGGGCGTTAACGCATCGGGTGGGATATCCTACGAGGATTTGATCGAGCAGACGCTGGACGGCTTGGCCCTGCATCTCGCGCGGCACGTGGATATCGAGGCGTTGCTCGCTATTGCACGATGAAGGCCGCTGCTGTCGCCAACGATAGCATAATACCCCATGAGCAGCGTGCGAGGAAGAGCGATCGGTCGATATCGTTAGCGGTTAACTCTCTGCGGCCGTTACCCATGAAGGCGTCATCGACCGGCGTGCCGGCGTAGGTGCGGGGACCCCCTAGCTTAAGTCCTAACGCGCCGGCCATCGCGGCCTCCGGCCAGCCGGCATTCGGGGAGCGGTGGCGGGGGGCGTCGCGGGCCATGGCAGTTACAGCGTTGGCGGATGATGCGCCCGGCGTAAAGCGCGCACCACCGGCGAAGAGGACCCCGGTCAATCTGGATGCGGGGAGGTTCACGAAGTCGTCGAGCCGGGCGGCCGCCCATCCGTAGTCCTGATACCGTTGGTTCCGGTGGCCGGTCATGCTGTCGGCGGTGTTGATCGCCTTGTAGGCAGCAATGCCGGGCAGCCCCAGAAGCGCAAACCACAGCACGGGCGCCACAACCCCGTCGGAGGCGTTCTCGGCGAGGCTCTCGATGGCCGCGCGGGCGACGCCACCCTCGTCGAGCGCGGCGGTATCGCGCCCGACAATGCGGCCGACGGCTTCTCGCCCCGGCTCGAGCCCGCCCGACTTCAAGGCAACCGAGACATCGCGGACATGATCGTGAAGGCTACGGCTGGCAATCAGCGTGCTCGTGGCAATGGCGATGCCGAGCGTGCCAAAGGGCAGCCGCAGCAGCGCGGACTGGACCACATAGCCGAGGCCCGCCGCAGTTAGTGCGGTCACCAGAATGGCCAACACGCCCAGCATGCGCCGGGTCGCCGGTGCATATTCGGTGCGGTTCAGCCGGGCGTCGAGCAACCCGATCAGGGCACCAATCCAGGTGACAGGGTGGCCGATCCTCCGATACACGGCATCAGGATAGCCAGCGCCCGCATCGATGCACAGCGCGAGCACGAGACACGCCAGGAGTGTTGCAACCGTCATGAAGCCCTCGGAGGGGAAAGTTGGGATCGCCCCGTTTGCCGTCCACGGCGGACGGCTGGCGCAGGCGCACGCCCGCTATCCGCACGCGACCCGGCCATGGATCGACCTTTCGACCGGGATTGCCCCCTGGGCCTATCCTATTCCGGACCTGCCCGTCGAGTGCTGGACGCGCCTGCCCGAGCCTGAAGCGCTGGCGGGACTGATCGCGGCGGCGCGGGCGTATTACCGGGTGTCACCGGGCATGCGAGTGGTGCCGGTGCCGGGAACGGACGTAGCCATTGGGATGATACCGCGGCTCGTTGCAGGCAAGCGGCGGGTGGCGATCGTGTCGCCGACTTATGCGAGCCATGCAAGCGCTTGGCGGGCTGCGGGGCACGAGGTGATCGAGGTCACCACACCCGATCAGATGGCGCCGGGTGATATCGGCGTCGTCGTCAACCCCAATAACCCGGACGGAAGTGCCTGGGATGCAAAGGTCCTCACCGCCGCGGCTGGCCGGCTGCATTCGAGAGGTGGGTGCTTGATCGTCGACGAGGCCTTCGGCGATACCGCGCCACAGCTGTCGGTGCTCGATGGCGTGAATGATAGGCCAGGCCTCGTCGTGCTGCGCTCGTTCGGCAAGTTCTTCGGGCTTGCAGGGCTGCGGCTTGGGTTCGTGATCGGCTTGCATCCGATTGTTGAGATGGTGGAGCAGACGCTCGGGGCGTGGCCGGTGTCGGCGGCGGCGGCTGCGATCGGCACGCGGGCTTTGGCCGACGTCGCGTGGCATGACGCGCAACTGCGCCGCCTCACGGACACCTCGCGCGCGTTGGAAGCAACGCTGGCAAGCCATGCCATCCCGTGCCAGGGGGTGACGACCCTGTTTCGCTTCGTGACCCATCACGACGGGGCGGCGCTTTTCGAGCATCTGGCGGTCAACGGCATCCTGGTGCGGCCGTTCGAGGGTGGCAGGCGGTTGCGCATCGGGCTCCCGGGCGGCGAGGAACAGATGGAGCGGTTGCGCTTGGCGCTGGCGGCTTTCAACGCGGGGCGGAGCGCGCCATGAGAACCATCCTCGTCATCGGCATCGGCGCCGGCAACCCCGAGCACCTGACCATCCAGGCCATCAAGGCGATGAACCGTGCATCGGCGTTCTTCGCGTTCGACAAGGGAGCGGAGAAATCCGATCTGATCGAGCTGCGCCGCGAGATCTGCGCGCGCTACATGGAGGATCGCGCATACC
>Ga0209698_10001601_pt1 | contig 26020 bp, 21 predicted proteins | sample LitLauG_LLR_2012_FD_187203 | JGI IMG/M metagenome (GOLD analysis project Ga0209698, IMG submission 187203) | Freshwater sediment microbial communities from Pennsylvania, USA - Little Laurel Run_MetaG_LLR_2012 (SPAdes) (version 2) | ecosystem: Environmental > Aquatic > Freshwater > Creek >... | reverse complement strand
GGTTTGAAGGCCACGCATCTGCAGCTTGTGCAAAATATCAACCAGCCCTTTGTCACGGGCGGCATTTACGGATCCACAAAGCCATTTCCTAGCCTGCCGCTAACAAGCTCGGTGATTCCGCCACAGTGCCAGCCGCCCAATCCCGTATGCCAGTTCGGCAACATCAATCAGGTGAACAGCGGCGGGAACTCGAATTACAACGCGCTCTGGGCAACGGTGAACAAGCATTTCTCGCACGGCCTCCAGCTGCTCGGCTCGTACACTTTCTCGAAATCACTCGACTACAACTCCCTCTCTACTGGAGAGTCATACATCATCCAGAACGCTTACAACCCGCGCGGCGACTATGGCCCATCAGAGTTTGACGCCCGTCACCGCTTCGTACTCAGCGGCTTCTACGAACTGCCATTCAAATCTAACCGTCTTGTGGCTGGCTGGCAGGTGGGTATCGTCACTCAAGCGCAAACCGGAAACCCAATTAATCCGACTCAAGCCATTGGCCCTGGCCCTGGGATTTCTCTCACAGTCAGGCCAGATTTGGCGGGCCCCGTCCAGACAACAGGGAACCCAGCGCAATGGTTTGTGAATAAGGCTGTTTTTGTCTCGCCCTGTGTTGCCGCGGTACCTCCGGCAACCTTGCCGACTTGCCATCCGGGTACTTTGGCGCGCGACGCGATCACGGGCCCTAAATTCGTTAACACCGACTTCTCGGTTACGAAAAACACCAAGATCACCGAGAGATTCACTCTCCAGTTCCGAAGCGAAATGTTCGACGTCTTGAATCATCCCAACTTCGGCAATCCGATACTCACCGTTACCAGCGGCTCCTTTGGCAAGATATTGAGCACGCGCTTCCCGACCGGCGATTTCGGCTCCTCGCGCCAAATCCAATTTGCCCTTAAACTGCTGTTCTGACAATTCGTCAGTCTTGTTCTCAACGAGGGCGGGCTTCGGTCCGCCCTCGTTGTTTTCTGAATAGTCGCCGGCAGGTGTCATCTCTCGGGGCGAACTCAAAGTACGGTTTTCGGATACAATAGAAGCCAGATTTGAGCTTTCTTCGTGAGGCCTAGTTGATTCACCCGAACGTCTTTCATAACGATGCCCTGCTGCCCATTGAGAAAGTACGCCTTTCTCCCGGCCAGGCCGGTCTCATCTGCGGGTGGGGCATCTTCACCACTCTGAGAATCTCTCGCGGCGAAGCGTTTGCTTACGAGCGCCACTGGCGCCGGCTCGAAAAAGACGCAGGTCTTACCCGCCTTCCGATGCCCTACACGGCGGCGAAAGTGCGGGTGCATCTCCACGAAGTTATCCGCGCCAACAAAGTGACCGAGGGCTGCGCGCGTATCTATCTGGTCTACAACAGTGTTGGCTTCTGGCAGAGCGACGAAGAGCATCCGCAGGTGGACCTCATTATTTACTCGGCGGGCCTTCCCGAACATCGCGAAGTCGTCCGCTTGGCCGTTCGCGAACACGGCCGCCACGCCGCTTCGCCCATGGCTGGCGTAAAGAGCATCTCCTGGCTGAATAATGTTTGGGCTGTCTCGGAAGCTGTAAAAGAAGGCTTCGACGAAGTCGTCATGCTCAACGAGCGCGGCGAAGTGGCCGAATGTACCTCCGCGAATATCTTCGCCGTTAAAAACGAAAAGATTCTTACACCGCCGCTCAGTTCCGGCTGTCTCGAAGGGGTCACCCGCGGCATCCTGATGGAAATCGCGCCAGAGGCGGGCGTTTCCGTAGTCGAGCAGGCGCTGCGACCTGAGGATCTTTACTCCGCCGACGAAGTCTTCATCTCCTCTACGAACCGCAACCTGATCAGCGTCGGCGAAATCGCAGGCAACAAGATGCCGACTCCCGGCCCCGTCTGCGAACGCCTCAACGATCTCTTCGACGCCTACGTCGCCGAATATGTCTCGCGCCGGCTGGCTTCGGCCGCCCGTTAAGCCCCACGGAGGACCGGACCGCGGAGCAAACCCAGGTCCGAAATAGACAGCGCCTTCGCACCGCTGTAAGATTTGGCCGTCCTGCCGGTTCGGACTCTTATGTGGCGCGCTGGTCACAATCTCCCTGCTGTTCTCTCTGGTGCCACGACGCTGGCCGCACTTTCGCTAGCAACCTTTTCCGTCGTTTCTTTGGCCCAGAATTCGGCGCTGGCACTGGACGGCACACCGGCCGATCCATTCCAGAAATCATCGGGAAAAGTGGTTGTCCTGGTCTTCGTCCGGACGGATTGCCCAATCTCGAATCGCTACGCGCCGGCCATTCAACGCGTCAGCGCCAAGTACGACGCCCAAGCGTCGTTTTGGCTGGTTTACCCGGACAAGTCCGAGACAGCGGAAAAAATTCGCCAACATGAACGAGAGTACAAGTATGAGCTTCCTGCCCTGCGCGATCCGCAACGCGCGCTGGTGAAACTGGCCCAGGTCCGGGTCACTCCGGAAGTCGCCGTCTTCGGCCCTAACCGCCATTTGATGTACCATGGCCGAATTGATGACTTGTACCAGGACTTCGGCCACGCACGCCATGCACCGACCACCCACGAACTCGAAGATGCCATCCAGGCCGCTGTCGCCGGCCATGCGCCGCCCGCCAGTTCACCCGGCGTAGGGTGCTTCATTTCGGACCTCGAATGACACGAGCGATTCGAACGCTCGCAGTGATTTTCTGGACGTGTCTTGCCGCGACTCTAGCCGCGGGACCGAAAGATGCCTCTCCCGGGCGACCTCACGATTCCGCGGACCAACACGTCACATTCAACCGCGACATCGCGCCGATCCTTTTCCACTCTTGTACCGTGTGTCACCGTCCCGGAGAGGCTGCGCCTTTCCCTCTGCTGACCTACAAGGATGCAAAGTCACACGCCCGGCAAATAGCGGCGGTTACACAAAAACGGTTCATGCCACCGTGGCTGCCCGAGCCGGGTGAGCAGAAATTTGCAGAAGAACTGCGCCTAACTGCGGAACAGATCGCCGTCATTCAAAAGTGGGTCGAGCAGGGGACAGAGGAAGGCGACCCCGCCGACCTTCCTGCCGCACCAAAGTTTGTCCTCGGCTGGCAGCTCGGCCAGCCGGACGAGATCATCAAAGCGGACAAACCGTTCGTCCTTCCCGCCAGCGGCTCGGACATGTATTGGAATTTTATCTTTCGCACTCCGGTCGATCGTACGCGCTGGCTGAGGGCCATTGAAATCCGTCCCGGCGACAAACGCGTGGTGCACCATGCCAACATCTTGGTGGACCGCGCCCAATCCGCGCGCCGTCAGGAAGAGCTGGCCGGTGCAGGTTTTGCCGGCATGGAAATCAAAATCGCATCCGAGGCCTTTGATCCTGACAGCCATTTCTTTTTCTGGAAGCCTGGCACCGTGCCGCAACCAGAACCCGATGGCATGTCGCTCCGCCTGGACAAGGAAACGGATCTTGTTCTCAACATTCACTTGCAGCCTTCCGGGAAACAGGAAGTCATTCAGCCCAGTCTTGGCCTGTATTTCACGGACAAGCCGGCCACACTTCATCCCATGCTTCTACAGCTGGAAGGTGATCGTCAGCTTGATATCCCTCCCGGCGAGAAGAATTTCCTGGTCTCCGACGAATTCACACTCCCTCTAGACGTTGACCTCCTTGCGATCTACCCACACGCCCACTACCTCGGGAAGGAGATGCAGGCCTTCGCCACGCTGCCCGACGGCTCGGTGAAAATGCTTATTCACATCCTGCGCTGGGATCTGAATTGGCAGGCGGTCTACCGCTACGCAAGCCCGGTGTCTCTGCCCCGCGGAACCAGCATCTCCATGCGCTACACGTATGACAACTCCGATGAGAATCCCGCGAATCCCAACGATCCGCCGAAGCGCGTCGTTGCCGGCAACCGCTCCAGCGACGAAATGGCTCATCTTTGGCTCCAGGTTCTTCCGCAGGTTTTGCCCGATTCCACGATTGACCCGCGATCGGTTTTGCAGGAGAGTATGGCCCGCCGCATAATTGAAAAGAATCCCGCGGACTTCGAAGCGCAATACAATCTCGGCGCCGTGCTTCAGGATCGCGGGGTGATGGAGGAAGCGCTCCGACACTTTGCCATGGCTGTGCGCATTCGCCCGGAAGACGCCATCGCCAATAATGCGCTCGGCGCCGCCCTCCTGGCCGCGGGCCGCATTGACGAAGCGATTCCACGTTTTTCCGCCGCTCTCCAGGCACAGCCCGACAATTTTGATGCGCACTACAATCTGGCCAACGCCCTCGCCACGCAAGGACACTTCCCCGAAGCGATCGATCACTACCGCGCCGCCACCCGCTTGCATCCGGACGATGCCAATGCGGAAGCCAATCTGGGTGCAGCGCTGGCGGAGGCAGGTAACCTCCAAGAGGCCAAGCTGCACTTAGAACGCGCTTTGCGTATCAACCCCAATCAAGAACTGGCTCGCGACAATCTCGCGGAAGTTAACCGCACACTGAATAATCAGCACCCCTGATAAGCCGGTAACGCGGGACCTGTCCATTGGGAATCTCGCTGCCCTTGCACAAACGCCGGAGGAAATCCGCAGCGAACTTCATGTAAAGTAAATGAAGCGAGCGAACGAACTTTTTAGGAGTTCATGCAGCGGCTATGAATCAGGGGCTCAAATTCTAAATGGCTAGCGACACAAACTTGACTGCAGTTGGGACTTTGGCTCCGGCGGACACCGGCGAGAAGACCGTTTTCAAGATTCTTCTCACCATCAGCTTCTGCCACCTCCTCAATGACACGGTGCAATCCCTGCTACCCGCCATCTATCCGATGTTGAAGGTCACGTTTGCTTTGAACTACTGGCAAATCGGCAGGATCGCGTTGACGTCCCAGTTGACGGCTTCAATTTTGCAGCCTCTAGTCGGGCTCTATACTGACCGACGGCCTCAGCCTTATTCCCTCGCCATCGGTATGGGCGTCACGCTGATTGGCTTGCTGGCTTTTGCCACGGCTCCGAGCTACGGCACTGTTCTGGCCGCCGCCGCTCTCGTTGGAATCGGCTCGGCCGTGTTCCATCCGGAATCCTCACGCGTCGCCCGAATGGCCTCCGGCGGACAACACGGCATGGCACAATCGCTCTTCCAGGTTGGCGGCAATGCTGGCTCCGCTCTGGGTCCTCTGCTGGCATTCCTGCTCGTCAAAGGCCAGCCCAGCATGGCGTGGTTTTCTCTTTTAGCCCTTCTGGGGATTGTCCTGCTCACGAATATCGGCACTTGGACGAAACATCACAAATCCTATTCAGTGCGCTCTGTTCCGCTCGACCCCGCACGACTCGCCGCGCTACCCGCAGGGCATCCACACGCCCCTTTGCCGACGGGCAAAATTGCCATTTCACTTGGCATCCTTGTGGCTCTCATGTTTTCGAAATTCTTCTACCTGGCCAGCTTGATGAGCTATTACACGTTTTATCTGATGGGCAAGTTTCACGTTACGGTTCAGAACGCCCAGTTGCACCTTTTCATTTTTCTCGGCGCCGTCGCAGCGGGCACTTTTATCGGCGGCCCCGTGGGCGACAAAATCGGCCGCAAGTACGTCATTTGGGTTTCCATTCTTGGCGTTCTCCCGTTCACGCTGTTGCTTCCCTATTCCAATCTCTTCTGGACCAGCGTTCTCAGTATCATTATCGGCTTGATCCTGGCCTCGGCCTTTTCTGCGATCCTTGTTTACGCTCAGGAACTCATGCCCGGGCGCATCGGCGCCGTCTCCGGCTTATTCTTCGGCTTCGCGTTTGGCATGGGCGGCATCGGCGCGGCACTTCTCGGTAAACTCGTCGACCTCACAAGCCTTGGTTTTGTCTACCAGCTCTGTTCTTTCCTGCCTGCCATCGGCATCCTCACCGCCTTCTTGCCCAACCTAGAACCCGCTCGAAGCAAAACTCCCACGCCTCAGCCAGTGGCCGACTGATTCCATCGGCTGCCGACCCCATTTTATTGGCTTAGATTTCTCTGGCGAAGTCCCCGCGTCTATCGTTCGACTGGAGAGAGAGCCAGCGCGGATACATCTTCTTGAAGTCGGCGACGATCTCGTCATAGGGCACGTCCAGATAGACCCCACGCTGACGGACGTACTCCATGTGTCGGCGGCCGCCGCGGTCATTTTCATGGAAAAGCGAGTCGTGCCGCCCGTCAAACTCTAAGGGTCGTGCACCAAAACGTTCGCATAGGCTCAGGTTGAAGGCGGGAGTAGCTTTCACCCATTGGCCGTCAAGAAATAGCTCCGTGAAACTATGCCAAATGAAGAGATCGCCGCCTATCAATTCACGGAGCTTCTTCGTGGAAAGATGGTTCCTCACGTCCGCGTAACCAACCCTCGCGGGGATGCCTACAGACCGAGCCCCTGCTGCGAGCAGGGCCGCCTTGGGAATACAGAATCCTCGCTTGGCGCGGAGGCAGTCACTGGCCCGAAAATAGGACCGGTCTTCGCCGGAATAGTAGGGGTTGTAGAGAACGCTATCGCGCACTGCATAATAAAGCTTCACCGCTCGCGAGACGTCATCGTCGGCCTCACCCGCTTCGCCCTGCGCGAAGGCACGCACTTCTTCATCGCCGCTGTCGATGAACTCACCTGGTGTCAAGTATGTTTCCAAATTCACAGTATCCCCATACTGCCACAATAGCGATGCCTGGTGGTCTTTTCGAATCAACGGGATAGCGCAGTTTCTGGGAGCATCGAGATGTCTCGAAAGCGGACGGGTTGTCGTTCATTGAGTGCTGGTTCGCTACCCCCAAAATCAACCACCCAAAGTGCTGGCCGCATCCCAATTGCCCGTCGCATGCTACAATTCACGGCCAAGTGGCCATGCCCGATACCGTACCCCTACCCGGTGAAGCGGTTCTCGAAGTCGTCTCCCCCGACGGCGCGCGGCGCTACGCCCGCGTCACGCAGACGCCCTTTATGATTGGCCGGGGCGCGGAGACCGGCAATCACTTGCAGCTCTCCGACCGGCGCATCTCGCGCAACTGCGCTGCCGTGGTCATTGAAGCCAATCGGTTCTATGTGGAAGATCGCGGCCAGCGCCGCGGCCTCTTCGTCAACGGCGAAAAAGTCGAAAGCCGCGAATTGCAGGACGGCGACTCCATCACCTTCGGCCTCGACGATTCGTACGAAATCATCTTCCGCTCCGGCAAGACCTCGGACGAGGACTCCCTCCCGCATCTCCTCACGCGCATGGAGCACATCACCAGTTCAGAGCCGACTGGCGGCGGTCTGGTCAAGCTCAAGCGACTGCTGGAAGCCACATCTTTGCTCCATTCCCAGCTTCCGCTTGACGTTGTGCTGGGCCACATGCTCGATCATGCCGTCTCCGTCACCGACGCTGACCGCGGCTTGCTCTTGGAAGCCGATGCCACCGGCGCGCTCAAAGTAAAACTCGCACGGCGCAGCGGTGGACTTCGTCTACCTCCTGAAAGCCTGACTCCCAGCCAAACCGCTATCCAGCTTGCGTTGAAGCAGCAATCTCCGGTAATCACCGAAGACCTGGCGCAAGCCGATGTGGATTTGCAAGCGGCACAGAGCATCGTGGCGCAACGCCTTCGCGCCGTGGTCGTGATTCCACTCTTCGGGATGTCCCGCGCGAACACGCAGGAATCCATGATTAACGTGAAGCGCGGGGATTTTCTTGGGATCCTCTACCTGGATTCGCGCCGCCCGGCCGCCTTCTCTAAACTCGACCGCCAAATCCTGGATGCTCTCGCGGCCGACGCCGCCAGCATCCTCGACAATGCCCGCCTCGTCGAACGCGAACGCGAACGCCAGCGCCTGGAGCAGGAGATTAATATCGCCCGCGACATTCAGCAGGCGCTGCTTCCTCGCGATTTCCGTGAGTACCCGCACCTCGCCGTTACCGGCTTCAATCTTCCCTGCTTATCCGTCGGAGGAGATTACTTCGACGTGTTTCCGCTCAGCGAGGGCCGCACCGCTTTTCTCATTGCTGACGTTTCCGGCAAAGGATTGGGCGCCGCGATTCTCACCACCATGCTTCAAGGCGCGCTCTCCGGCATGACGCTGGGCATCGATCCCGCGCGCGTCGTTAATCATGTAAATAGCTTCCTCTGCTCCCATTCCGAGGTCGGTCGTTACGCCACCATGTTCTTTGGCATTCTCGATCAGGAAGGCCATCTGGAATTCATCAACGCCGGCCATCCCTCTCCCATCCTGATTCGCAAGGGTGTCGCCGAAGAAGCGTTTACGGAAGGCTCCTATCCCGTCGGCCTGGTTCCTGAAGCCCAATACACCGCAGTTTGTCTGAAGCTCGAACCTGGCGACACGTTGGTACTTTTCAGCGATGGCGTCACCGAGGCTGCAGATCCGGATGAACAGATGTTCGGCACTGAACGCCTCAAGCAACTGCTTACCGGCCAGCCCGAGTGCCCTCTCGAGCAACTCCAGAAGTGCGTGTTGGAAGCTGTCGAAAACTTTGCCCGCGGAGCACACCAGGCCGACGACCTTACACTTCTCATCGTCCGCTACCGCGCCACCGCTGCCACCACGGATACCGATGTTCCGCTCTCCTCTTCGTCCTCCGCTTCGGCGGTTTCCGTCTAAATGCAGTTTTGACGCGCTCTCGCGGAATTTGTTCTTCTGGCTCTCTAAATAAAAGATAAGGGCGAAAGCCATGGTCTCGGCCTTCGCCCTGATTCGATTGCGTGGAGTCTTCGATGCTCGCTAATACTCCGGTCAACCGCGTTAGGTCATCTTTCCGGCGTCGGTCTTAAGCGCCAAGGTCCTTGAGGTCGTCCTTGGCTTGCTGTTCGGCGTTCTTTGCTCCGCCCTTGGCATCCGCGCTGGGATTCAGCTCATGGATGGCCTTGTTCAAGCCCTCGGCTTTATCACCGACTGAGCCTTTGCACCCGGAAAGATCAGCGCTGGTCTGCACGCCGGTAACTTTCGCGCGCAGGCAGTTGAACTCCAGCCCAAGATTGTGGCTGGCGTGAAGCGCGGCAAGGCACTCGTTCAGTGCCGTGAACGGTGCACAGGCATCTGTGGCGTTCGCGTCGGCCGCCAAGAGTCCCTGCGCCTGCAGTTTGGGTGTCAGCTTCTTTTCGATGTCGCTACGGCTGCCGCTCGAATTGGCAGAAGCATTGGAGTCCTTGTCTCTCTTCACCCACTTGATGGGATTGAGAGAATGGGAGCTCTTCGAGCCCGACGAGTTGGAACTTCCCTGCGCTGCGCCAGAAGCGCCTGCGCCCGCGGGGCCTTGTGCCCCAGCGCGCTCCGCGCCCACGGTTAAGAAAAGACAACCGCTCACAAGCAAGCCTGCCAAAGCTAAAAATGATTTTTTCATCGTGACTCCTCAGTGGAAATCTTCGGTCAAGGCCGGGGTGGGCCGCCTCAACCTCAGTAGGCCACAGCGAGCGAGCAAGCGCGTGCTTCCTCAAGGCGGGTACTCCCCCAATCAGTCACGCTGGCCGATGGGACAGGTTCCTGCGTGGCTCCGTTTATTCCAGAGTGTTTGGATTGCCTGGCTAGTCCGAATCGTGTCGCCCAGCCTTCGGGGCGCGAATCAGGATTTGGCCTTGAGAATAAGTCCGTAAACAGCGAATGCCAGCCCGCCCAAGAAGAGCAGCGGCGTAAGATATTGCGTCACCAGTGGCATGACCGGCGCCGGCAGGGGAATCTGAAAAATAGGTGCGCCGTACCCGCCAGCAAAATAATGAATCACGCCTCCAAGCAGCATATACAGAAGGCCGCGCCGGATCTGACTTCGTCCATCGGAACCGGTCCTGCTACGCAGAGGCGACAATTGCACCTGCGGCACTGCCTCGCGGCAAAAGGGGCACTGCGTCAAACGCGCCGCCATCTGCTTGCCGCAATAGGCGCAGCGCTGCGTTTCCCCGGCCGTTCTTCCCATGGCGCTCATAGCGTTCCCACGTTGCCCCTCATCTAGGCTAGGGTCGCATCACTCCATCGTCAAGGGCCATCATGCCGAAGAGTAAAGCGAGGGTTCGGATGTGGCGTTAAGGAGTTGGACAACGCCTTCGCTTCGGAACACGCGACTTGTAGCCAATTCTCGCAAGAAACTGCAACCAGCAACAAAGACAATCCAGGATGTCCCTTCGGGCAGGTGTCATTTTGCAAACGGAACTCTTGGCTGCATCCTCCCCATCCTGCCTATCTGTGTTACAAAAAGTGTTGCATCCTAAAGTTCAGGTGAATTCAATCCCTCGCGGAACAGAGTTCTTAGCGAGCCAAGGAGATTTGATGGCATTCCTTTTCCAAAGAACGATCCGGCCCCTCCTTGCCCTGGGTTTTGTATTCCTCATTGCCTGCGCAGCATCTGCGCCGGCCTCGGCACAGGAAAAAAAGGTCGCGCAAAAGAATGGCGTGGACATCTCAAAAATGGGAGCTTACCGCGCTCTCGCCCAGCACATATATGGGGATTTCCAAAAAGGTGATCTTGCCGCTGCCGCCGAACTTGGCACCGTGCTCGAAAGGCTTTGGGACAAAGCGGAAGAGTATGGCGGTGATACCGCTCTGGCAAAAACCAACCGCCAGCTCTTCGATGAAATCGACAAAGCCATGGATCAGTTCCTCACCCCCATCACGGAATCAAAGGGCAAACCCCCCGATCCCGCCAGGGTGAAAGCGACTTTTAACGCCTATCTGGAGAAATTGAAGCTCGCTGATTAATCTGACCGTCCAAGATCGCAAAACGAAAAGAGGCCCATTGCTGGGCCTCTTTTCGTTTTCTCGGAGCTCTTTCGGCGTGCAGTTGAAGCCCTGCCGATGCGCCTGCTACCTGTCGTCTACAGTTCTCGGAGTGCCGTCGCTACGGGAAGAAGTGCCGCACGAATGGCGGGCAGGATGCCACCCAGAAAACCCATGACTAGCGCAAAACAGATTCCGCCCAGGAGCAGCGCTGGCGTGATCTTGAAGGCGAACGCCAGGTTGGAGAAAGTCTGGAAATTCATGGTACTGGTGGTCAGCCCGTTTAGCCGTAGAACGGCGAGGCAGCCGATGAGGCCGCCGATGAGGGAAATCATCAGCGCTTCAAAAACAAAAGACAGAACGACGTTTGTGCCGCCAAAACCAAGCGCACGCAGCGTGGCGATTTCGCGGCCTCGCTCGGCGACCGCCGAATACATGGTATTCAGCGCTCCAAAAACCGCCCCGATGGCCATGATTCCCGCCACGAATCCGCCCAGGATGGTGATGAGCTGGGTCATGCGCGTGGACTGCTTGGAGTAATAGTCGATTTCGCGCGTTACATCCACATTCAAACGCGGATCGCTGGTGAGACTGTCCCGAAGCTGTTGCAGTGCATCTGGAGAAGTGAGGTGTACCGTAACGGACTGCGAAAAAGTGTCGGGCCGCGTGTAGGCGCCGTTGATCAGGTGGGGGTCGCCCCAGATTTCGGAATCGAAGGCGCTCCCGCCAGCGTCAAAGATGCCCACCACTTGCCAGTGTCCGCTGCCGAGAGCAATGTTGCTTCCCACCGTCAAGCCTGCATACGTCGCCTTGGCGTTCTTGCCGACGACGATCTCGGATAGACCATGCCGGAACATGCGGCCTTCGATGATTTTGACATTATTGCGGATGGCTTGGACGTTCGGCGCGACACCGCGAAACACAACGTTGGCATCCGTGCCAGTGGAGCGCAGCGGAATCGGCGCCATCAGGACAGCTTCGGGTGTCAGCAACGGGCCTTCGGGCCCGCGGGCAATGCCCGGAGCATCCTGGATGATTTTGACCGCGTCGATAGACACTCCACTGGTCATTTCAGAAGTGGCTCCCGCGCGGGTTACGAGCGCGTTGTCCGCCGAGCCGGAAGACACCAGAGTGGCCCGAAACCCTTGAGCCAGCGACAGCATGGCGACGAATACCCCGACGGTGCCTGCAATCCCCAGCACGGCGACCACCGCCGATGCCCAACGGATCCGGATACTCCGGAAGTTATACGTCACGGGAACGGAATTGAAAATTGGCGATACCAGTCCAACGATAATCCCCAACCCCAGGATCGCTGCAACGACAAGTAAAAATAGTCCGATGACAGCCGCCATTTCAAACCCTCCGGAGCGCGTTAACGACGCGCAGCCGCATCGCGCTGATTCCTGGCAACAAGCCGCTCACGGCCCCGACAAATAGTGCAAAAAAGAGCCCGAACATCAGCAGCGACTTCGAAAGGAGAAGCGGCGGCAGCAAGCCCGTGAGAGCTATACCGATAACCGGGATAGCCACGTAGGCGAGCGCGAGGCCCAGGAGGCCGCCAACGAGCGAGATGATGATGGCCTCCACCAGAACGAAAAATAGAACAGCTCGGCCGGAAAAGCCGATGGCTTTCAGAACCGCCAGCTCGGAGGTGCGTTCCCGCACAGAAATAGCCATGGTGTTACCGGTGACCAACAGCAGGGTAAAGAAAACAACGCTCCCAATGGTAATGATGATGAGTTCGATGTTGCCGAATTGCTTGGCGAAACCGGCGGCAAAGGCCGATTCCGTCTCGGTCTTGGTCTCAAACGAGGAATTGGCAAATTTGTCGTCAATAGCGTTGGCGACGCGCACCGCGTCATCGGGGCTATTCAGCTTGACCACGTACCATCCAGCAGTGCTCTTGACGACCGCAGGCACATTCTCGTCAAAGTATTTCCATTGCAGCCAGAACTGGCTCTCGTCGCCGCCCGGACGATCGCTGTGATAAATGCCGTCGAGATTGAACTCCGAAGAGCCGCCGCCATAAAGAGTAGTCTTGATGGGGATGCGATCGCCGACTTTCCAATGGAAGCGCGCCGCAGTGCGCGCTCCGGCAATGGCACCCATACGATCTTTCAAGAAATTGTTCCACTGGTCCTCAGGTACCACCAGCTCGGTCATCACCTTGCGTTGATTTTCGGGGTCGATCACAAACTGGGGAAAGAAGTTCTTCTCATCCTGATAGACGCCGCCGAACCAGTGATTGTGGGTGACGGCTTTGACCCCGGGAATGGCCAGGATTTTGTCACCGTGGGAAATGGGCATGAGTTGCATCAGCCCGATGCGGCTGTGAACAATCAGGCGGTCTGCGCCGGCGATTTCCGTACCGCGGCTGAACGCGCTCTTGACCACCGCAAGAAAGGTGAAAAGAAGCAAGGCAATGGCAAACGAGCCAACGGTCAGGATCAAGCGCGCTTTCTTGCGAAAAAGGTTCGCGAAAATCAATCGGCTGAATTTCATGCCGCGCCTCCGGCCATCACCGGCTGGCTCTGTTTACCGCCTTCGATCAGCACGCCTTTTTCCAGGTGAAGAGTGGTGTGCGCCCGCGCTGCGATTACCGGGTCGTGGGTGACCATCAAGATGGTCTTGTTGTACTTGCCCACAAGCTCGTCAATGATGGCCATGATTTCATCGGCACTCTTGCGATCCAGATCGCCCGTGGGCTCGTCGCAAAGGAGGAAGGTCGGGTCGGAAACGATCGCGCGCGCGATGGTGACGCGCTGTTCCTGACCGCCGCTGAGCTGTCGTGGATAATGATGCATCCGATCGGTGAGGCCCACGACGCCAAGAGCCGTCTCCACATGCTTGCGCCGTTCGGCCTTGGAAAGCTTGGTCAAAAGCAGCGGAAGCTCGACGTTCTGGAACGCAGTCAACACCGGAATCAGGTTGTACATCTGGAAGATGAATCCCACGTGCCGCGCGCGCCATTGCGTCAGTTTGCTGGCCGACATGTGCGTGACTTCATCCCCGTCCACTGTAATGCTTCCTGCCGAGGGCACGTCCAGCCCGCCCAGCAGGTTCAGCAAAGTTGTCTTGCCGGAGCCACTCGGCCCCATGAACGCGACAAAGTCACCTTTGTCCACGTCCAGATTGAGCCCCTGCAGCACCTGAATCTTTTCGCCGCCGCGGCTGTACGTCTTGTTAAGCCCGCGCACTCTGATGAGACTCGAAGAATCGCCACGCCCATCCACACGAATCATGCTCAGCTCCTATTGCCGGATTTCGACTTTGTCTCCATCACGCAAACCTTCGGGCCCCTTGACGACCAGCGAATCGCCCGGGGAAACTCCCGCCATAACCGCTACATCTGTTCCGCGATCCTGGCCGACACTCACCGCCCGGCGCTCCACTTTTCCGTCGCGGATTAGAAACACATAAGAGGCATTCGAATCGGAGCGCACCGCGCCCTTGGGAATAAATGCTATGGCTTGCGGCCCTTTGTCTTTACCTTTGTCCTTTGCCGCGGGTTGTTCATTCTCAAGGAAAGCGACCTTCACGCCCATGTCTGGCAAAATAAAATTGTATTTATCCAGGTCGATGATGGTAATGCGCACTTTGACGGTGGCCTTTTGACGGTCAGCCGTGGGAATGACGGTGCGAACCTTGGAAGGGATCTGCTTCTCCGGGTAGGCGTCCAGCGTCGCAGTGACTAGCTGGCCGTTTTCCACACGCGCGATGTAGGACTCGTTGACGTCCACTTCGATTTCGTTCGAGTGCATGTCCACAATCGTGGCGATGCCCGTCCGCGTAAACCCGCCGCCTGCGGAATTGGGAGATACCATCTCGCCCACTTGCGCGTCTTTGGAGACCACGATCCCCGCAAAGGGTGCCCGAATCGTGCAGTTGTCCACCGCCTGCTGCGCCACCGCGATGCGCGCGTCGGACGCCACCACTTGCTGCTTGGCCAGCGCGATTTTGGCTTTCAGGCTGTCCACAGCCATCGTGGCGTTGTCCAGCGCCTCTTGCGTTTGTACTCCTGCCGCCTTAAGTTGCTCAGCCCGCCGAAGTTCGATCTGAGCGTTCTTCAGTTGGACTTCAAAGTCGGCAATCGCGGCTTGAGCGGCGTCGCGGTCGGCCTTGGCCGAGTCGAACGAGCGTTTGACGTCGGCATCATCGAGTGTGGCGAGGAGTTGGCCTTCGGCGACGCGTGTACCTTCATCGAAGAAAACTCCTGTGACCCGACCGGTAATTTTGGCAGCGATGGTTGCGCGCCGGCGCGGCGTAATGTATCCGCTGGCGTTTAAGAGCGCCTGCCGACCGCCGGCATCCGGCTTCGAAGCGGTGGCTACTTCCACTACAGGCTTTTGACTGCGAAAAGCATACGCGGCCGCGACAATTCCCGCAAAAATGAGCACCGGTATCGCCGCATACATCACACGCTTGCCCATCCCAGAACTCTTGCGCTGGCCATCGCCGATTCGCAATGAGCCGAGGTCGTGCTTTGGGGAATTCATTGGAGTCGCCATTCGCGCCCCTGCTTCTTCTTATCCATATGCTTCACACTTACGTACGGATGGCAGCCTCTACAAATTACAGATGTAGGAGGCGGACTTGAGGTCACACGCATTCTATCGCGGGAGAGGCATTTCAGGTGAAGAGACTGATCGTCGGCCTGTGAGGAGCCTGCGACGCCGCTACCGCTAGCTTTATGTGCTTTTGGACCCCCCATTGTACCGATGGCGACCAAGCCGCTGGCGATGGGCAGGCCGTCACATTCGTTTGTGACCGATATCACCGCTCCTCGAATCGGCTCCAGCAATACTCGAACTGGACGAAATATGGAACTCCTGGTCAATTTGGCGCCTTCCCCTATCGATCCGAAACATGGGTAGGGTGTCGAAGCACATTACCAAAGGTACTGGGCTCAGGGCAGCGAGGCGGAGTTCAAATCGGCCGACAAAGAGGACCCTAATGTCAGCACAAACACCGCAGGATCAATATCGCGCCAAGCTCACCACCACAGCGAAGGCCGTCGAGACCATTCGCGACGGGAGTATCTTATGCCTTGCTCTGGGTATGGGCATGCCTTCAGGCCTCGCAAAGGCCGTTTCCGACCGTGTCCTGGCCGGCGACCTCAAGAACCTAAACCTTTACTATCAGCACTCCATGAAATACAGCGCGGAGACTCTTATTCGTCCAGAAGTCCTTTCAAAAGTGGACGCCCGGGTCTTTTTCCTGGGTGAGCCGGACCGCAAGATGGTGGACCAAGGCATCTCTGAGGGCCGGAAGTATCTCAGCTATGTTCCTTGCAATTTCTCTCAGATTCCTCGCGCGCTTACGGAACACATGCGCGTGAACACTTTCGTCGTGACCGTCTCGCCGATGGATGCCTCTGGCCATTTCAGCCTGGGCACCAACAACGACTATGCCTCCACGCTCGTCCGCAATTGCGATCGGGTGATCGTGGAAGTGAACCGCAATATGCCCAGAGTGTTCGGAGATTCCCTTGTGCACGTTTCGGAGATACACGCGATTGTGGAGAACCACGTTACCCTGCCGGAAGTTCCTTTCAAGGAACCCGACGCAGACTCCCTCAAGATTGGCAAGCTCATCGCCGATGAAATTCCCGACGGTGCCACGTTGCAGCTGGGAATCGGAAACCTGCCGAACGCCGTAGCCCACTACCTCGAGGACCGCAAGGACCTGGGCATCCATTCCGAGCTCTTCAGCCACGCGTTCGCTGATCTGGTCCGTTGTGGCGCTGCCAACGGCCGCAAGAAAACCCTGCACCCCCGAAAGCATGTGTTTACGTTCGTGCTGGGCGACGCCGAAACCTGCGCCTTCATCAACGACAACCCTTCCATGGAAACGTATTCGTCCGGATACGTGAACGACGTTCGCATCATCGCCTTGCACGACAACATGATGAGCGTAAATACCGCCGTCGAAGTCGATCTCTACGGTCAGGTTAACGCCGAGTTTATGAACGGGCATCAATACAGCGGGTCCGGCGGGCAGTTCGATTTCGTGAAGGGCTCTTCGCTCTCGAAAGGTGGTAAGTCCTTCATCGGTCTAAAGTCCGTCGCCAAGGGTGGAAAGATTTCCTGCATTGTTCCGAGCGTTCAGATGGCTACCGACGCCAGAATGGACGTCGAACATATCGTCACGGAATACGGAATCGTGAATCTGCGGGGAAAGTCGACAAAGGAGCGCGCCGAACTCCTGATCAGCATCGCGCATCCGAACTTCCGCGAGGGCCTCTGGGACCACGCTAAGTCAATCAATCTGATTTAGATGCGACTGCCATGCCGCCGGATATCAATGATTTACGGTCTCTGGGAGTCCCCAGGCAATGCGAAATCACCACTTGACAGTCTGACTCACAAGCCGTATTAAGGAGCTTCCGCGGGGACTATTCCCTGCCTTACCAGCCCGCGGTTGGGGGTTGTCCGCATGAGCCCGACCCGCCGTGATTTCATCAAGTTAACGACCATTGGTGGAGCCGCAGCTGCGGTCTTCGGATTCGATCTGAAGCCCGCCTACGCCCAGCTCCGCACGCTCAAGATCGCCCGCGCGAATGAAACACGCTCCACCTGTCCGTACTGCTCCGTGAGTTGCGGCGTCATCATCTACACCATCGGTGACCGCGCCAAGAACGTAACTGCGCAGGTCGTGCATGTCGAGGGTGACCCCGATCATCCCATCAATCGCGGGACCCTCTGTCCCAAAGGCGCTTCCCTCCAGCAGGATATTTTGAATGAGCGGCGCCTACTGAAACCGCAAGTGCGTCGCCCTGGTGGAACGGACTGGGAAGACATTTCCTGGGACAACGCTCTCACCGAAATCGCCCAGCGCGTCAAAAAGACCCGCGATGAAACTTTCATCGAAAAAGATGTCGCCGGCCACGCCGTCAACCGCTGCGAGTCCATCGCCTGGACCGGCGGTTGTACGGACACCAATGAATTTAATTATCTGGTCGTAAAAGCGATGCGCGCCCTGGGGGTCGTGCACCTGGAAAACCAGGCCAGAGTTTGACACGGCCCCACGGTCTCAAGTTTGGGACCAACGTTCGGCCGGGGTGCAATGACCAATGGCTGGGTCGACATCAAAAATACCGACATGATGTTGATCATGGGCGGTAATCCAGCTGAGAATCATCCATGCGGCTTCAAGTGGGCCATCGAAGCCAAGCGCAATCGCAACGCGAAAATGGTCGTTGTGGATCCACGCTTCACTCGGACCGCCTCCGTTGCCGATCTCTTCTGCCAGATTCGCGCCGGGGCGGACATCGCCTTTCTTGGCGGCGTGATTCGCTACGCCATCGAGAACAATCGCATCGCCAAAGATTACCTGCTGAACTACACCAATGCGGCCTTCATCGTGAAGGACGGTTTCAAACTTCCCGAAACCGATGGCGTGTTTTCCGGATTCGACGCCAAGTCCCAAACTTACGACAAATCGAGCTGGAACTACGCGGGCGGAGACGCCAGCGGCAAGCCCGTGCCCGAACCGCACGTCGTTGCCGCTGCCGCGCATCCTGCCAGCGGCGCGCCGCCACCGGCGCCGGCGCTTCCGGAAAAAGTCGCCTATGACTTTTCTCTTCAAAATCCGAATTGCGTTTTCCAACTGCTGAAAAAACATTACAGCCGCTATACACCGGAAATGGTTGAGCGCATTACCGGGATTCCGCGCCAGAGGTTCGAGGACGCGGCAAATCTCTTCACCTCCGTGCGCAAAGATGGCGACATGAAGAAAGTGGCGACCATCATCTACGCCGTTGGTTGGACTCACCACTCCTTCGGAACGCAGATCATTCGCACCGCCGCTATGCTGCAACTGCTCCTCGGCAACGTAGGCCGCGCCGGCGGCGGCGTCAATGCCCTCCGCGGCCATTCGAATATTCAAGGCGCCACCGACATGGCAGGCATCTTCGACAATCTCCCCGGCTATCTAAAAGTGCCCACGCCCGCCGACACTTCTTTCGAGGGCTGGACCAAGCGCATCACTCCGAAGCCCGCCAAGCCCGGCCAGTGGGACTCCTTCAACTACTGGGGCAACACGCCAAAATTTGCGGTCAGTTTCCTCAAAGCCATGTACGGCGATGCTGCCACCAAGCAAACCGATTGGGCCTTCGACTATCTCCCCAAAGTGGACCGCAACTATTCCTGGACCTATCTCTGGGACAACATGTACAACGGCATCGTCAAAGGCATTTTCGCCTTCGGCATGAACGGTGTCGCGATCGGTCCTGACTCAAAGAAGAACATCGAAGCCCTGAAAAGAGCAGACTGGCTAGTCGTCGGTGAGATTTATCCCGATGAGACCAGTGAATTCTGGATGTCTCCGGGAATTTCCGACGAAGAAAAAAAGAAAATCCAGACCACCGTCTACCGTCTGCCGTGCGCCGGCTTTGCCGAAAAAGACGGCTCCTTCACAAATTCCGCGCGCTGGCTGCAGTGGAAAAACACCGCCCTGCCCATGCCCGGTGATTGCCGTCTGGATCAGGCCATCGTTGCCCAGATTTTCTTGAAGGTTCGCGAGCTCTACAAAAAAGATGCCGGGAAATTCCCCGATCCGATTCTGAAGCTCACGTGGAACTACACCGATCCAGCAAATCCTTCGCTCGGCGAAGTGCTCAAGGAAGTCAACGGAAAGACTTTTGTCGACGCCGAAGATCCAGTCACAAAAGTGCAACTCAAAGCCGGACAGCAGGTTCCAGGTTTCGCGTGGCTGAAAGACGACGGCACCACCGCCTGTGGAAACTGGATCTATTGCGGCTCGTACACCGAAGCTGGAAATCTGACGACGCGCCGCGACGCAGGAGATCCATCGGGACTCGGCATCCACCAGAATTGGGGATGGTCCTGGCCCGCAAACCGCCGCGTGCTTTACAACCGCGCATCCTGCGACCTCGACGGCAAGCCCTGGGATGCTTCTCGCCGCCAAGTCTGGTGGAGCGAAGCCACGCAAAAGTGGGCCGGCAACGACGTGCCCGACTTCAAAGCCGATTCCAATCCCAAAGATCACATGGGACCTTTCATCATGAACCCCGAGGGCGTCGGCCGCATTTTTGCCCCGCTCGGCGCATTCGCCGACGGGCCCTTCCCCGAATTCTACGAACCCATCGAAAGTCCGTGCGACAATCCGCTACACCCACAGCAAACCCACAATCCCGTGGTGAAAAAATTCAAAACGCCGGAGGACAAGTACGGCACGCCGGCTGACGGCTACACCGTGGTTTGCACTACCTACCGCTTAACGGAGCATTACCACTACTGGACGAAGAACAATCCCATGAACGTCCAACTCGTGCCGGAACCTTTCGTCGAGATCCCCGAAGAGATGGCCGCGGAAATGGGGCTGCGCGGCGGCGAGAACCTCAAAATCTCCAGCATCCGTGGCTCCTACGTTGCTAAAGCCATGGTGACCAAGCGCATCAAGCAGATGACCATCGATGGCAAGAAAACCTACCAGATCGGCATCCCCATTCACTGGGGCTACCGCGGCATCGCCGAAGACGAAGGCAAGACCGCGAAAACACTGACGAACCAGTTGTCGCCCACCGTGGTCGACCCCAACGCCTACACGCCGGAATTCAAAGGCTTCCTCGTGAAGGTTGAGAAAGCGTAGGCGATGCCATGAGCCAGGCCACACTACGCGTTCAAAAAATCTCCGGCCACGCCGGCAGCGTTCCCGGCGAAGACACCCAGCGCGAATACACCGTCTGCAAACTCATCGACACCACCACCTGCATCGGCTGCAAAGCCTGCGAAGTCGCTTGCATGGAGTGGAACGATCTGCCCTTCGGCGAAACGATTTTCGGCAACACCTACCAAACGATGCCGGAAACGCGTTGGAATTACTGGAACCTGATCCTTTTCAACGAACACGTTCGCGAAGAAGACGGCTCGCTCATGTGGCTCATGCGCAAGAACCAGTGCATGCACTGCGCCGAGCCCGGTTGCCTCGCCGCGTGTCCCGCCGACGGCGCCATCGTCCAATACACCAACGGCATCGTCGATTTCCAGCAAGCCAATTGCATCGGCTGCGGTTATTGCATCACGGGATGCCCCTTCGACATCCCCAAGATGAACCCGAAGAACAATCGCGTCTTCAAGTGCACCCTCTGCACCGACCGCGTCAGCGAAGGCCTCGAACCGGCTTGCATCAAGTCTTGCCCGACGGGCTGCCTGCACTTCGGCAGCAAGGAAGACATGCTGGACCTTGCTGGCAAGCGCGCAAAGCAACTCCAGCAGCATTCCAATTTCCCGAATGCTGGCGTCTACGATCCGAAAGGTGTTGGCGGCACCGGCGTCATTTACGTACTGCACGACGCGTCGAGGCCCGAAATCTACGGCGGCCTCCCGCGAGATCCGCACGTCCCATGGACGGTAAAGCTCTGGAAGGGTCCGCTGAAGTGGCTTGGCAACGTCGCCATGGTTGGCGGATTAATCGGCCTCTTCGTGCACTACCTGCGCTACGGCCCGAAAGCCCGCGAGGAAGAGGACATCAATCCCGGAGGAGCAAAACCGTGAGCCATCCCGAACAAATCATTCCTCACGGCCACATCCTCCGCTACAACTTGCGCGAGCGTTTGACGCATTGGGTCGCGGCTGCCGCCTACATTTATCTGCTAATGACCGGCCTGGCGTTTTGGTCGCCCTGGCTTTTCTGGGTCGCCGTGATTCTCGGCGGCGCACCGGTTTCAAGAATGTTCCATCCCTGGGCCGGCCTTATTTTCTTCGCCTCCGTCTGGAATATGTACTCGATGTGGGCGCCGCAGATGAAGCACACCGATGTCGACAAGGCTTGGTGGAAGGCCGTCGGCTACTACAGCACCAATCAAGACGACAAAATGCCGCCCGCGGGGCGCTACAACGCAGGCCAAAAATTTCTCTTCTGGGGATTTTTCTGGAGTTCGGTGGCCTTGCTGGCGACTGGCGCCGTTCTGTGGTTCCCTGCCCTCTTTCCATGGAATCTTCGCTTCCTGCGCTACATTTCCATTCTGATTCACCCCGCGGCCGCGCTCTTCACCATCGGTCTGTTCATGATCCACATCTACATGGGCGTCTTTGCCGAACGCGGCGCGTTCGGCTCCGTCATTCGCGGCGACGTTTCCATCGCCTTTGCCAAGCGCTACCACCCCGGCTGGTACAAAGAAATCGTCGGCGAATCAACCACGCCGCGCAAATGACCCGCATCCAGACCGGTGGGCCCGAGTACGACTCGCGCATTCGCCGGGCCGAGCGCCTTGCCGCGCAACACTTTTTCGCCTCCGAATTTCTCGACTTCTACACACACATCGCCACGTTCCAGAAAGTCCTCCGCGCCAACATCGCATCTTCTAGCGACGCGAAATCGCAGAGCGCGGCCTCTGTGGGGTTGCGCGCTCCTCTCGACCTCACCGTGCTACTGCCCCACTTCCGCGGCTTTCTCTCCACCATCGAACAGCGCGCCCCAACAGCCTTGGCGAAATCCGCCCATCAGATGTCGCTGCTTTCCTCAGACTCATGGATCGCCAGCCTCGAAGCCTACTGGCAACATGCCGGCAAGTACGACCAACAAGTAGGAGCCTTCGCGCAGTTCCTCTCCCGAGCATTCCTGCAACCGTACGCCGAATTTCGCGCCGCTCTGCTCCCCAAGCCTCCCATTGTCGTAACCACAAGAGTTTGCCCGCTGTGCAGCGCCCGCCCCCTCTCCGGCGTCCTGCGCGTCGAAGGCGATGGCGGAAAGCGTTTCCTTCTCTGTTCCTTCTGCTCCCAAGAATGGGAATTCCGCCGCATCTTGTGCCCCACCTGTGGCGAAGAATCCGAAACCAAACTCCCCGTCTACATCGCCGAACAACTGCCCCACATCCGCGTCGAAGCCTGCGACACCTGCAAGTTCTATCTTCCCGCCGTCGACCTGACCAAAGACGGCCACGCCATCCCCCTCGTTGATGACCTCGCCGCCATCCCCCTCACCCTTTGGGCCCACGAACACGGCTACTCCCGCCTCCAACCCAATCTCTTGGGCACGTAGCCAAGACTCCTGTAGTGGCGGGTCTTTAAACCCGTGCTTTTGGCTTTTTCCGCTTAGGGCCGCTTCGCGGAACTATGGGTGGTCAGGCAGGAATTCCTTCAACGATGGACTCAATGGCGGCAGTGGGGATAACCCGGTTCAACCGCCAGCCCGAAGCCGCGAACAATTCGCGGAACTGCTTTTCGGTGCGCTCGCACCCGCCAGGGAAAATAAGCATCTGAAGATCCAGGAACTTGCCCGGCGCAAAATCGTTCCCCGGCTGAATCACGTTGTCCACCACGAGGAGCTTGCCGCCGGGTTTCACGCCTTTTCGGCAAGCTTTCAAAATATTGATGCACCCTTCATCCGGCCAGTCGTGAATGATATGTTTCATGATGTAGGCGTCCGCACCCGCCGGAACTGAGGTAAACATATCCCCGGACGCGATCGTGCACCGTTCCATCACCGGCTCGAGCGGTCCGCCCTTGGCGCCCGCCACCACGTGCGGCATATCGTAAAGCGTGCCTCTCAGATGCGGATTCCGCGCAAGGATCGTCGCCAGCAGGAGTCCGTGCCCACCGGCTACGTCCACGATGGAATGAATCTCGCTGAACGAATACGCGTCCGCCACCGCCGGACCGTCGATCATCGATAGATCGCTCATGGATTGATTGAAGAGTTTCCCCTCCTCAGGGTGCTGCTCAAAGAATTTAAAGATGTGCATGCCGTAAATTTTTTCAAGCGCTTGCTTTCCCGTGCGCACGCAGTAATCAAGATTGGACCAAGCGAGTCCGTGCCAGTCTCTGCCGTGCATCATCGCAAAGGCGCGCAAGCTGGGATTCGCGTTGCTCCGCAGCACCGCGGACAGCGGTGTTTCCGAGAACTTTCCATCCGATCCTTCCGAAAGCACTCCCAGGCACGCGGTAGCTCGCATCAGCCTGTAGAGCGCCCGCGGGTCCGCCCCAATCTGCGCGGCAAGCTCTTCAGCCGACTTCGGCCCGTGTTCCACGAGATCGGGAATGCCGAGCTGCGCCAGGCAGGAAACAGCCCCCACCACAAACACGCCATTCAACAATTGAAACATGCCGACATGGGCGGGTGTCTGGCCTTTTGCATTCGTTGCGGGCGTTGCGTTCATTTTTTCTACTACTCCTTCTTCGATTTGCGGTCACCGAGCAGTCCGGCATTGTACACCGCCCCAGCGAACTCTACCCCTTTGTTTTCTTCCTCTTGCGAAATCTTTCGAACAAAAGATGGCCATCTGCTAAATACTAGTACTATAAAACTAGTTGACAAATACTTTAATTTGTGATAACGTGCGTCGTGAACTCTCGACGACTCATCCGCCGATTCTCTTCTTCTTTTCCCTTTCTCCATTCCCATATTGGAACTCACCCCGCCCTTCTTCTGGAGAAAATCCTCCCTTTCTTTTCATGCACTTGCGGGAACCCATTTTGCATGCCCTTTGTTTTCAGTTTTATGCGGGAATGGGGGGGGTACCCCCCCACCTCTTCGAGGATAAGGTGAACCCACAAGCTGTTAATCCTGTCTCCTTACCCGCCATTGGAATGGTTGCAATCGCCCGTTGTTTTGCGGCAAGCTACCGGACGCTGTTGAGGAGATCACCATGCGTCGTTCCCTTGCCTGTTTAACATTCGCTCTGACTCTGTGCTCTGTTGGCGCGCACGGCCAGTCCACATCTCCAGCGCCACTCATAGTCATCCACGCTGGGACGCTGATCGACGGGGTGAGCGACGCGCCACGGAAGAATCAGCTCATCTTCGTGCGCGGGGAGCGCATCGAGAAGGTGGTGGACGCTTCTGCATCGATGCCGATTCCCGTCGGGACGAAAGTGATTGATCTAGGGAACGCCACGGTGCTGCCGGGACTTATCGATGCGCACACGCATATTTTCTTGTGGGGTGAGGATCCTGCTAAGGGCGGTTACGACGCGAACATTTTGAATGCAGGAATCGCGTTGCGGGCCGCGCGCGCCACGGTCGCGTGCCGGCGCGCGCTGGAGCAAGGCTTTACCACGCTCCGCGACGTCGAGACCGAAGGGGCGGGGTACGGCGACGTCGAAATCAAACAGGCGATTGAAGAAGGCACGATTCCCGGGCCCAGGCTGTTTTGCGCCACGCGGGCAATTTCCACCACCGGTGGTTACAACCTGGAAGGCTATGCGCCAGAACTGGAGATGCCCAAGGGCGCGCAAATTGTTGACGGGCCGGTGGAAGCGCGCAAGGCCGCGCGACAGCAACTCGAGCATGGCGCCGACTGGATCAAGGTCTACATGACTCACCGCTCGTGGGTGGACAAAGAAGGAAAGTTGATTTCGCAACCAACGTTGACCGTGGAAGAGCTGAAAGCCATCGTGGACGAAACGCATGGGTGGCAGAAAAAAGTTGCCTGCCACGCCTACAACGGAATTGGTTTGCAGCGCGCGCTGGATGGCGGATGTGATTCCATCGAGCACGGCCTGGAAATCACCGACGCGCAAATCGCCCAGATGCAACGTCAAGGGACGTGGTATTGCCCCACGCTTTCGCCCTATTACGGCGACTGGTCGCCGGCGGATACGCCAGGCGGCAAACGCGACCGCGCTCGCGCAGCCGTGCATGAAATCAGTTTCAAAAAAGCGCTTCAAGCGCATTTGAAGATTGTTTTTGGAACCGATATGGGCGGCATGCCCTGGACCGAACCGATCGCCCAGGAATTTAAGAGAATGGTCTCCATGGGAATGACGCCGATGGACGCCATTCAATCCGCGACTTCGCGCTCCGCCGAAATGCTGGACATGAAGGGAGAAATTGGAGTGATTGCTCCCGGCGCTTATGCTGAAGTGATTGCAGTGTCAGGCGATCCACTGAAAGAGATTAGAGAATTGGAACACGTGCGATTCGTGATGCACAACGGGGTGGTGTTCAGGAATGAGATCGGCATGGCAAAGAATTTGCCAACACTATTGGATGCTCCAGCACCGGTAGGGGTCCAGAAACCTGCCGGCGATTGAAAGAAGTTTTGCGCGAAGCAGGCGAGTCGGCGTCGAATAGTTTTTGGGGATTGCGCGGGAAGCTAGATCTCGACGCGCACGCCTTTCCAGAACGCGATGCGGCCCTTGATTTCGGCCGCCGCCGGCTTCGGCTCCGGGTAATACCAAGCGGCATTGTCATTTTGCATGCCGTCCACGATGACGTGGTAATAGTGCGCGGTTCCCTTCCAGGGGCAAACGCTGGTGTGGTTGCTGGGCTTGAAAAGTTCTTTCTTGACGGATTCGGGCGGGAAATACTGGTTGCCCTCGACGACCACCGTCGCGTCGCTTTCCGCAATTACTTTTCCGCCCCAGGATGCCTTGGCCATTTCGCGCGCCTCCGGCGCCGCAGGATTGCTC
>Ga0209698_10001600_pt1 | contig 26035 bp, 23 predicted proteins | sample LitLauG_LLR_2012_FD_187203 | JGI IMG/M metagenome (GOLD analysis project Ga0209698, IMG submission 187203) | Freshwater sediment microbial communities from Pennsylvania, USA - Little Laurel Run_MetaG_LLR_2012 (SPAdes) (version 2) | ecosystem: Environmental > Aquatic > Freshwater > Creek >... | reverse complement strand
AGGAAGAGCTGGTGCATTTCCTTGTCGGGGAACTTGACGATCTTGTCTTCGATCGAGGGGCAGTAGCGCGGGCCGATGGATTGGATCTGGCCGCTGTACATCGGAGAGCGGTGAACGTTCTCACGGATGATGCGGTGCGTTTCGGGCGTGGTGAAGGCGATGTAGCAGGGGACCTGCGAGTCGTGATGGGCGACGCGCTTCGTGCGGAAGCTGAAGGGCGTGGGATCATCATCACCCGGCTGCGCCGGGAACTTGGACCAGTCGATGGTGCGTCCGTCAAGGCGCGGAGGAGTGCCGGTCTTGAGCCGGCATCCGCGCAGGCCCAGTTTCTTGAGGGCTTCACCCAACAGAACGGCATTGGGTTCGCCGGAGCGTCCCGCGGGATATTGCTGTTCACCGCAGTGGATGAGGCCGTTGAGGAAAGTTCCGGTGGTGATGATGACGGCTTTGGCGCTCACGGTGCGGCCGTCGCGAAGGCGGATGCCCAGAATGCGGCGGAACGCTGCACAAGGTCCCTCGACTACGTTCGGCTTCGCCTCACTCCGCTCGGGATGACAAGGGTTATCGTCAACGATCAGGTCTGCGACTTCGGCTTGCTTGATTTTCAGATTCGACTGTGCTTCGAGGACCTCGCGCATTTTCAGGCGATAGGCTTGCTTATCACATTGCGCGCGGGGGGACCAGACTGCGGGGCCTCGGGATGTATTGAGAAGACGGAACTGGATGCCGACAGCGTCGGTGATTTCGCCCATGATGCCGCCGAGGGCGTCGACTTCGCGCACCAAGTGTCCCTTTGCGATTCCGCCGACGGCGGGATTGCATGACATCTGGGCGATCAGGTCGACGTTGAGCGTGTAGAGCGCGGTCTTCAGGCCCATGCGGGCGGAGGCCATCGCGGCCTCGCATCCGGCGTGACCGGCGCCGACAACTACTACGTCGAATTGCTCGGTGAAGTGCATTCGGATGAAAACTAGCCCCAGAATCCCGCGAATCCGTATTTCTATTCTAACAAGTGGGTGTGGAGGCTTATGGAGCAACCGCGAAAACACGGAGCAGTGGCCCGAGATCCTTATCGCTTGCCGACCGATTGGTCGGCCCGTATATTTACTGGTTCTATATCTTTGGAGGGACTGATGACTTCTACTGATGAATTTTTCCGGGAGCTCGAGGCACGCATCGCGAGGTATGACCTGCTTTGTCATCCGTTTTACAAGGCCTGGTCGGCGGGCAAGTTGACACGCGACGATCTACGGGAATATTCGCAGAACTACTTCCACCACGTGGAGGCGTTCCCGTCTTATTTGGCGGCATTTGGGCTGAGGTTGGAAGACGGTGAGTTGCGGCGGGCGGTGCTGGCCAATCTGTGCGACGAAAAAGGTGTGGAGGGGGCCATGGGCAAGGATTCGATACCGCATTCGGAGCTGTGGCTGGACTTTGCGGAGGGTATGGGATCGAGCCGCAACCTGGAATGGCACAATGCATTGCCAGAGGTGCGCCATTTGATCGGCTACTTCCATCGCGTGGCCAGCGAAGGAACACCGGAGCAGGCGCTGGCGGCGTTTTATGCGTACGAATCCCAGGTGCCGCGAATCGCGGTGGCCAAGGAGCGTGGCCTGCGGGAAATGTACGGCGCCGATGACAAGACCTGCGGGTACTTCTCGCTGCATGCAACGGCCGATGTGTATCATTCGCGCGTGTGGCGCAACCAGTTGGAGAAGCGGATTGCGGCGCATCCAGAGACGGCGGATGCCGCGCTCGAAGCCGGCGAGACCGCGGCTCGCATGTTATGGGAGGCGCTGGATGGAATTGAGGCGCGCAGGGTGGTTTCCACGGCTGCATAGCAATTGCGAGCGAACAGGAATTGAGCCAATGATTCTGCGGAATCATTGGCTTTCTTTGTGAAAGGACTAACGCTGTGAAAGAGATTCTGGTCGGGGCCACGGGCGAGGCAGAAGAGAAGGTAACGTTCGAGCACACGCTGACGGCGCATCATCGTGAGTTGCCGCCGGTCTATTCGACACCCGACATGATCCGGCTGATGGAGATCGCGGCGTTTCGTGCACTGCAGCCGTACTGCGAGGGAGACGAGATCACAGTTGGAACATCGATCAACATTCAGCATCGGGCGGCAAGCGGGATCGGCGCGCGGATCAAGGCCGAAGCAAAGTTGCAGAGTTTCGATGGTCGCTTCTACACGCTGTCGGTCATCGCACGTGACGATGCCCAGGAGATCGGATGCGGGACAGTGGGACGTGCGGTGGTCAGCGTAGGAAGATTTCTGCAAAGAATGAAATCCGGGAGCCGCTAAAGCGCATCCATAAGGCATGACGAATCTGCAGCAAAAGGCGGCGGAATTCCTCGCCATGCACGCCGGCCACGACATTTTGCTCCTTCCCAATGCCTGGGATGTGGCGAGCGCACGGATCGTCGAAGAATCGGGATTTCGGGCGGTCGCGACGACCAGTGCGGGAATCGCCTTCTCCCTGGGATATGCGGACGGACAGAAAATTCCTCGCAGTGAAATGCTTTCAGCCGTGGCGCGCACAGCAAGCGCCGTTCAGGTTCCGGTGACAGCCGACGTCGAAGCGGGATATGGAGATTCTCCCGAAGCGGCGGCCGAGACCGCTCGTCAAGTCATTGCGGCGGGGGCCGTCGGCATGAATTTCGAAGATGCGACCGGAGATGCGCGCAATCCGCTGAGCGATCTATCACTTCAGTTGGAAAGAATTCATGCCATCCGCGGAGTTGCGAAAGAGGTTGGGGTTCCGCTGGTACTGAATGCGCGCACGGATGTTTATCTGCTGCAGGTGGGTGATCCGGCATCTCGCTACGACGAAGCTTTGCGGCGACTGGCTGCGTTTCGCGCTGCGGGAGCGGACTGCGTCTTCGTGCCCGGCTTGAGGGATGCGGGGACCATTCAGCGCATCGTTGCAGACTTGCGATGCCCGGTGAACATTCTGGGTGTACCGGGTTCGCCTTCCGTGCCCGAGTTGGCAAAACTGGGCGTGAAGCGAATCAGCCTTGGTTCGGGGCCGATGAGGGCGGCGCTGGGAGTGCTGCGCCGGATCGCGGATGAGTTGAAAACGCAGGGCACTTGGTCGGCGCTCGAGGACGCTCCATCGCACGCCGAGATGAACAAGCTCATGAGCGCCACATGAGTCCGCGAAAGTCCAAAACTGAAAGGGTGATTGTCATCGGCGTCATTTCCGATACTCACGGATTGCTTCGTCCTGAGGCGGTCGCGGCGCTGCGCGGCGTCGATCACATCATTCACGCGGGGGATGTGGGTGCGCCGGAGATTCTGGACCAGCTCGCAGAGATCGCGCCGACTACGGCGGTGCGCGGGAATATTGATAAAGATCCGTGGGCTCGGCGGTTGCCGGAGACCGAAGCGGTCGAGTTCGGCGGTGCCTCAGTATATGTGTTACACGACCTGGGTACGCTCGACTTGAAACCCGAGGCCGCCGATTTCAGTGTGGTCATTTCGGGGCACAGCCATGTTCCGAAGCAGGAGATGCGCGGGGGAGTGTTGTATTTCAATCCGGGGAGCGCGGGGCCACGGCGGTTCAAGCTGCCGGTAACGTTGGGGAAGTTGCGGATCGAGCGGGGAATCGTACGGGGCGAGATAATACCGATCTTGTAAGCCACGCGATTGTTCTCACCACAGAGTCAAGGGGAAACACAGAGAAGGGTCCAGGCACGGGACAGCCGAGGCGGCTGTCGCTACATTCGGGATTTAGAATCCTTAACAATGTCGATTTCGTTTCAGGTTGACGTTACCACTGGAAAAGGGCGGCGCGGGCGGCTGATGACGCCGCATGGAGAGATTCAGACTCCTGTGTTCATGCCGGTGGGCACCGTTGCGTCCGTCAAGGGAGTGCCACAGGATGTTCTCGAAGAACTCGGCGCACAGATCATTCTGGGGAACACTTATCACCTGTATTTGCGGCCTGGGGTAGAGACGGTCCGGAAGATGGGAGGGTTGCATGGGTTTATGTCGTGGAACCGGGCCATTCTTACGGATTCGGGTGGATTTCAGGTGTTCAGTCTCTCGGAGTTGCGCAAGCTGAATGAAGATGGAGTGACATTTCGCTCGCACTTGGACGGGTCGTCGCACTTCTTCAGCGCGGAGCGCGCCATGGAAGCGCAGATTGGACTCGGTGCGGACATCATCATGGCGTTTGATGAGTGCACGGAGTATCCGGCGGAACGAGAGCGGGTGCGCGGGTCGATGGAATTGACGGCGCGGTGGGCGGCGCGGAGTAAGAAGTACTTTGAGGAGCATAAGCAGGAGGTGCCGTGGGGAAGCAGCCGTCAGCCGTCAGCCGTTAGCCCTCAGCAAGAGCAAACCCAGATTCCTCGCTGCGCTCGGAATGACAAGGAAATTTGGAGTGGGAATGACAATTCTGCAGAGCTGAGCTCCGCAGGACGGACGAATGCGTCCGTCCCCACCTGTGCAGGGCAGACGCAGGCTCTGTTTGGGATTGTGCAGGGTGGGATGGAGCGAGAACTGAGGCGCGAATCGGCTTTACGGACGATTGAGATCGATTTTCCCGGTTATGCGATTGGCGGCTTGAGCGTGGGGGAACCTCGCGAAATGACGCGCGAGATCGTGGAGTCGACTTTGGAACATCTTCCTGCCGACAAGCCACGGTATCTGATGGGGGTGGGAACGCCGGAAGAGATCGTCCAATATGCGAATTTGGGCGTGGACATGATGGATTGCGTGCTGCCGACAAGGGCGGCGCGACATGGGTTGCTGTTCACGTCGGAGGGCAAAGTTTCGATCAAGCAGGCGCGATATGCGCAGGATGCGGGGCCACTCGATCCGAATTGCGGGTGCCGGGTGTGCCAGAGGTATTCGCGGGCCTATTTACGACATCTCTATGCATCGAATGAGGTATTGGCGCAGGTCTTGAATACGATCCACAACTTGAGTTTCTACCTTGACACTATGCAGCGGGTACGGCATTCTATCTCACTTGGGGAAGAGTCCCGTTTTCTTTCTGGTGTCAGGTCTCAGCCGAGATCGTGACCTCCACGGAAGGCCTCCCCGGTTTCAGCCCTGAACTAGAAGGAACCCGGCCGAAGTCGATCCAAACCCCGTGGTGAACCCAAACTCCGGCGCTGATGAGCGCGGGTGATGTATTGCGGAAAACCGCGCAGATCTCAAGACATGCAAGCGATACTGGCAGTGCAGACCGGTGGCGGCGGGATGGGGTGGCTCGGCATTGCGCCGATCATTTTCATCTTTGCCATCTTCTACTTGTTGTTGATTTTGCCCCAGCAGCGGCGGCAGAAGAAATGGCAGGCCATGCTCGACACGATCAAGCCTGGCGATAAGGTTACGACCAGTGGCGGGCTGCGGGGGACGATCATCGCGCTCAAGGACGATGCGGTTCACCTGCGCGTGCCGCCAGACAATTTGCGGTTGGAAGTAACGAAGGCCTCGGTGGTGCAGGTGACGACGACCGAGGAGGAAACGAAAACGAAGTAGCCCCGAGCCGTGAGTCGCGAGTCCCAAGTCATGCGGATCCGCGGATGAGCACTCGAAGCTCGGGACTCAGGACTCCAAGCTGATTTATGAATAAGACTCTCCTCTGGAAAGCCGGACTGATCCTTGCGGTGCTGGTCGTATTCCTGTTCGGAATCTTCGGTATTCCCGACAGTTTCTCGGGGCCGGGATTCGTGGCCGCGATGAGAAAGAAGATTCACCTCGGACTCGATTTGCGCGGCGGAACGCACCTGATTCTTCAGGTTCAGGTCAACGATGCGGTGAACGTTGATGCGCAGAATGCGATGGAAGTGCTCAAAGAGCAACTGCGCAACCGCAAGATCGATTACGCCGATATTATCCAGACTGATCCGCAAAACAATCCTGATCGCATCCAGTTGAGGGGCGCGCAGGCCAGTGCGCGGACGGACTTGCTGAACATCCTGCAGGACAAGTTGCCCGAGTACGAGATCAACGGGGGTGCCAATAACACCTGGAATCTGTCGATGAAACCCTCGAATCTGGCCGACCTGAAGAACAAGGCGGTGACGCAGGCCATAGAGACGATTCGCAACCGCGTCGACCAACTCGGCGTCAGCGAGCCCCAGATCGAAGAGCACGGGCTGGGACAGTATCAGATCCTGGTGCAATTGCCGGACGTGGACGATCCAGCGCGGGTGAAGGACATCATTCAGTCCACGGCCATGCTGGAAATCAAGCAGATGCTGGGCGGGCCCTTTCCGAGCGAGCAGCAGGCCCTGCAGGAAAAGGGCGGCGTGCTACCGGCGGATGCGATGCTGATGCCCGGGCACAGCATGCCAGGAGCCGAGTCCGAAGGCCAAGCTTTTTACATGGTTTCGCGAGTTTCGGCCGTTAGCGGAAAGGATTTGCGCGACGCGCAACCCAGCCGTGATCAGAACGGACAGCCCAGCGTCAGCTTCACTCTGACGGGGGAAGGCGGCCAGCGTTTCTTTAACTTCACAAACGCGCACGTGGGCGACAGTCTTGCCGTAGTGCTCGACAACAAGGTGCAGGAAGTCGCGAAGATTAAAGAGCCAATTCGGGATCGAGGCGAAATCAGCGGCGGCCGCATGAGCGAGCAGCAATCGAAAGATCTGGCCATGATCCTGCGCTCGGGCGCGCTGCCGGCCGGGATCAAGTATCTGCACGAAGAAGTGGTAGGGGCGTCGTTGGGCACGGATTCGATTCGCGCGGGCGTGCGGGCTGCGATCGCCGGCATGCTGGCGGTTTTGATCTTCATGCTGATCTACTACCGCGGTGCAGGAATCAATGCCGATGTCGCCTTGATTCTGAACCTGATCATCCTGCTGGGATTCATGGGCTACTTCGAAGCTGTGCTGACTCTGCCCGGAATTGCGGGAGTGATCCTGACGGTCGGTATGGGCGTGGATTCCAACGTGCTGATTTTTGAGCGCATCCGCGAAGAATTGCGCAACGGCAAAACGCCAGCCTCGGCGGTCGATCAGGGCTTCAGTCATGCCTGGATCACGATCGTGGACACACACGTCACGACGATCGTGTCGGCCGCGATTCTGTTCATCTTCGGCACGGGCCCGGTACGTGGATTCGCCACGACTCTGACGTTTGGTTTGCTGGCCAACCTGTTCACAGCCGTGTTTGTGTCGCGGGTCATTTTTGACTGGATTTTGAGCCGGAAGCAGCGCGGAGAAGCGCTGAGCATTTAGAAAAAAACAGGTTTCAAAGTTTCAGAGTTTCGAAGTTTCAAAGTGCTTAAGCCACTCCAGTTCCAACTTTGAAACCTTGACTTTGAACCTTTGAAACTTTGAGATTGGGAGCTTGTCTTGGAGTTCTTTCGCACCGTTAATATCGATTTCCTCGGAAAGAAGTGGTATTTCCTCGCGTTTTCGCTGATTTTCAGCGTGGCGGGATTGCTGTCCATGCTTTTCTGGCACCACATCCCGTGGGGTGTTGAATTCCGCGGCGGCACCCTGGTTTATGTGAAGTTCTCGCACACGCCCGATCTCGGAGCGGTGCGCTCCGCGATGGACCGTGTGGGTCTCCGCGATCCGAAGATTCAAACTTACGGCACGAGCTCCAATAACGAAGTACTGATCGATCTCGCGCAAAAAGAAACGAATGAACAAGCCCTCGACCAGGGCAGGACGACCATCATCAACGCGCTGGAGACGAACGTCCCTCCAGGCAAGCAGGACCTCAACAATGCGAGTTCTTTGACCATCAAGAACTATTTGCAGGACAAAGACCCGCTGCACGTGGGCGGAGATGACAAGAAATACACTGAGCAGGCGCAGGACATCGTCAAATACCGGAACGGAGTTGGCGGTGTGCTGCGTTCGATGGATGACTTGAAGGCGTCCGGAGCCGACCCGGCTGCAATCGCTTCTCTTTCCGACGGTTTCTTCCTGTCCGACTTTGGCGTGCGCGATGTTCAAATTGTGGGGCCTCAGGTTGGATCGCAGTTGCAGAAGCAAGCCGCGCTGGCCACGATCTACTCGCTGGCTGGCATGCTGGTTTATCTGGGTTTCCGGTTTGAATGGATCTATGGCGTGGCTGCGGTCATCACCGTATTTCACGATACTTTGATCACCGTAGGCGCGTTCTCTCTCACGAATACGGACATTTCCCTGACCGTGATCGCTGCAATTCTTACCCTGATTGGTTACTCTAATAACGACACGATCGTGGTATTTGACCGCATCCGGGAGAACATTAAACTGATGCGGCGTGAAAAGCTGTCCGAGATCGTCAATCGGAGCATCAATCAGACGCTTTCGAGAACCATCTTGACAGCGGGCCTTACCTTCCTTACCGTACTCGCACTCTTTTTATTCGGTGGCGAGGTGCTACATGGCTTCAGCCTCGCGCTCGTGATTGGCATCTTAATCGGGACGTATTCGTCCATCGCGATCGCCGCTCCGATTCTGGTGGCTTACCAAGACTGGCGGATTGAGAAAGGCAAGCGCCCATTGGCGATGCCAGCCGCCAAAGGTAAGTAAGTTACCCGATGGCGCTTAGGTCGCGGTTGCTGTAGGCCTTATTTTGTAACCAGTTGCGTGTGTTTTACTGGGGACGCCCTTGCGGCCTTCGTCGGCGAAAAGGCACCTCGGAATCTGGGAACAGAAAAGGAGCAGTCGGTGTCTAAGTGTCCGTAGGGTCTGAGTAGGGGAGAAACTTATGTTTGAAGATAGCCTCATCGAGTCTGGGGGTAGGCTCAAAACGAAGCGAGGATGGACGTCGGTCGTTTCGTTCGTGATTCAGATCGGAATCATCGGAGTCATGGTTCTGATCCCGCTGATTTTCACTGAAGCGCTGCCGAAACAGCAGCTCATGACATTCCTGGTGGCGCCGCCACCACCGCCACCACCGCCACCGCCGGCCGCAGCTCCGGTAAAGGTGGTCAAAGTGATCCAGACTGACATCGTGAACGGTCAGCTGCGCACGCCTACCAAGATTCCAAAGAAAGTTGAAATGATTAAAGAAGACGAAGCGCCGCCGCCGGTGATGGCTTCCACTGGTGTGGTTGGCGGCGTTCCGGGCGGCGTCCCGGGTGGATCGATGGGCGGCGTAATTGGCAGCGTGTTGAGCTCAACGCCGGTCGCGGTTCCCAAGATTGCCACGCCACAGCGCGTGCGCGTATCGTCGGGTGTGTCGCAAGGCTTGATCGTTCGGCGCGTTCAGCCGAACTATCCGCCCCTTGCGCGTCAAGCTCGAATTCAGGGCACGGTGGTGCTCCAGGCAATGATCAGCAAGGACGGCAACATTGAAAACCTGCAGCTGATCAGCGGGCATCCGATGCTGGCCCCTGCCGCGATCGAAGCTGTGAAGCAGTGGAAGTATAAGCCGTACCTGCTGAACGGCGAACCGGTCGAGGTTGAGACGCAGGTTCAGGTAAACTTCACGCTTGCTGGAGGCTAGACCTCCAGCGTGGCGGTGAATTCGAAGGATTTGCCGTAGTGTGCATGGGCCCTCCCCAGTCCCACCCATTCACGGTGGCCCGGGAGCGGCTGTCCAAGACGCTCGGATGAGGCTGCCGTACCCTTGGTATTTCCGGTACTGGACGCCACGTTCGAGCGTTGTGGTGGTTGAAGGCAAGCCACGCGCCCGGTTCCTCGCGTATTCGCTTCGCCGGGGGACCTTGGCACCGCAACACGCATCAGAGTGTCTAAGTAGATTAGAGTCGAGAGTTTCCTGAGGAGGGAAAAGCAACTCATGTTAGCACTTCACGCAACAGCTGTTCTCAGTCACGTACACACCGTTGCCGCCTGGGTGGTCCAGGAAGGTGGCGGTGCCATGGCAACCGACCCACTCGGTTTGTGGAAGGCAATGGGGTGGGTTGCTCGGACGGTAGTTATCATTCTGTTCATCATGTCGGGCTGGTCGATCGGCGTGATGATTGATCGCTGGATGGCCTACAGCGCGGCTCGCAAGCAGTCGCGAGCGTTTGCCCCGGCGGTGGCCGGCGCCCTGCGCGATGGGCGCATTGACGAAGCCATCAAGGTTGCCGAGCGCAACAAGAAGAGCCATCTGGCCAAGGTTGTGACCGCTGGCCTCATGGAATTCAAGGCCCACCAGGATAGCCCGGGTGCCATCCCTGGCGAAACGATCGAAGCTTCCAAGCGCGCACTGGAACGGACTGAAGCCATCGTCCACGCCGAACTGAAGCGCGGATTGGGTGGACTCGCCACCATCGGCTCGACCGCTCCCTTCGTGGGACTGTTCGGAACCGTGATGGGCATTCTGAACGCCTTCATCGGCATCAACAACTCGAAGGCTACCGGTCTGGCGGCAGTCGCCGGCGGTATCGCGGAAGCGCTGGTCACGACAGCCATCGGGCTGCTCGTCGCCATCCCTGCTGTCATGATGTTCAATTACCTGACCGGCCGCGTGGAAGCGTTCGACGTCGAGATGGATAACTCGTCGAGCGAACTGATCGATTATTTCCTGAAGAAGCGCGGCGAAGTGCGCCGGTAGAGATCCCCGGTTCTGTTGTTCCGCAAGTGAGTTGCTTGTCCGGCGCTGGACGCACCAGCGCCGGACCTCCTGACTTCGTGCGGAGGGCTCGTAGCGAGCTACGGACCTTGGAAGCAGATCCAATTCGAGCGGCGCGGGAGATGCTATGGCTTTAGCGAAACGAAATGAAGGATCGAAGGTGACGTCGGACATCAACGTCACGCCCATGGTGGACGTGATGCTGGTGCTATTGATCATCTTCATGGTGGTCACGCCCATGTTGCAGAAAGGCATCAGCGTGGACATGGCTAAGGTAAACAACCCGGAGCAGATGCCGGATGCAGACAAGGAAGATGCTCTTCTTGTGTCGATTACGCGGGATGGCAAGGTTTACTTCGGCACGGACCAGGTCGCGGACATCGATGGCTTGACGCAGAAGGTGAAAGACCGCCTGGCCAACAAGCAGGATAAGCGTGTCTACGTGAAAGCAGACATGCGCGCGCGGTTTGGCAATGTCGTAAAGGTGGTCGATAGCGTGCGCGCCGCAGGTGTGGACGATCTGGGCTTACTCACCGATCAGAGGAAGACAAGTCCAAACGCACCGCCGACGACACCGACGCAGCAGGGACAATAGAGGAGAACTACCATGGGAATGGCCGTTGGCCCGAGCGGAGGCCAGAACGCGAATATCAACGTCACGCCGCTCATTGACGTATTGCTGGTGCTGTTAATCATCTTCATGGTGATCTCGCCGGTGACGCCCAAGGGACTGGATGCCCTGGTACCCCAGCCGCCGCCGCCCAATGCGCCGAAGAACAATACTCCTGACCGCACCGTCGTCGTGCAGTTGATCGATCGTGGCGCTGGACAGGAGCCGGGCGTGAAGATCAACAACGAAGACGCGACCTGGGACAACCTGCAGGGGCGCCTGACGGATATTTACAAGCAACGCGCGGAGAAGGTCATGTTCGTGAAGGGCGACGATTCGATTCCCTTCGTCAACGTGGCGAATGTGATTGACATTGCCCATGCCGCCGGCGTGGACAAAGTTGGTCTGATCACCGCAAAGATCGAAGCGGGCGGCTAGAAACGGCCCGTAGATTCACGCCCAGAGCGCTGTTCCGGATTCAGCCCACGCACGGGAGACCTTCTCTCCCGTGGAAGTGGGGGCTCGCGCTTGTCAAAATGCCACCTCTGGGCCTAGGATGCTGTGGCGAGGGAGACTTATACCGCAATGAATAAATCAAGGCTGCTAACGCTGGCAGCAGTAGCGCTGGCACTCATCTCTTCCGTGGGTTGCAATAAGCTGCGCGCCCGCGATCAACTGAACAAAGGCGTCAAGGCCTACAAAGACAACCACTACGAGCAAGCCATCGATCATTTCCAGCAGGCCGTACAACTGGACCCGGCTCTCATTAATGCTCGCATGTATTTGGCGACCGCATTTGTTTCGCAGTACATTCCTGGGGTGGATTCGCCCGACAACCTGCGCACCGCCCAGCAAGCGATCGACGAGTATCAGAGAGTGATCGACGCCAATCCGTCGCGGGATCAGAAGGTGAACAGCGCGAAGGGTATTGCGTACCTGTACCTGAACATGAAGAAGTGGGATGACGCCAAGAAGTATTACCGGATGGCGGGGGACTTGGATCCGAATGATCCGGAGCCCTACTACTCGGTGGGCGTGATCGACTGGACCGCCTGCTATCAGCCTCGTATGGAAGAACGCGCGAAACTGGGCCTGAAGCCAGATGAACATCTCAGCGCGAAGAACAAGGATCAGAAGAAGCTGTGCGGGGAGCTGAAGGAAAAGAACGGACCGACGATTCAGGAAGGCCTCGACAGTCTGAAAAAGGCCATTGACCTTCGTCCGGACTACGATGACGCGATGGCGTACATGAATCTGATGTACCGGGAACGGGCAGACGTTGAATGCGACGATGAAGCTGCGCGAGCTGACGACCTGAAAGCCGCAGATCATTGGGTTGACGAGACTCTGCGAGTGAAAAAGGCCAAGGCAGAAAAGGCTGCCCAGAGCCAGGGCGGCGGTATCACAATGGACGCGCCGAAGTAGACACCCGTAAGCCTCAAAAAATACTCACGCCTCTTTCTAGTTGAAAGAGGCTTTTCTCTTTTCCGAGACTTCAAGGCGGAAACTTTCCTTTCTGTCGCGATCCGCTGTACCCTGATCACTCTGAGCTAAAGACGATGCCTAGATGTGATCCTTTCCTTGACGCCGTGGTAATGGTTCTGCCTCTGGAGCTCCGATGACGCTGAAAGCGACGCTACGCCGGCTGGCGGATGGTCATGGCTTGTGGACGGTCTTGCTGAACCTGCGCAGAGTTACGGACGGATATCAGCCGATTTTTCTCGACTATCCGGTGGAAGCAATTCCGCGGTACGGGTATGGAAAGCCTTCGCATCCTCAGCTGACGCAGATCCTTGCCCGGAACGATCGCCAGTACGCGGAGTGGTTGTCACAATTCTTGTCTTTTTCGGATGCATTGCTGGCGATTCCCTTGCAGCAGCCGAAAGATTCAATCGAACCTTGCTGGATCAATGATTGGCTGGACGGGCTGGATACGATCGCTATTTATGGGTTCGCGGCAAGCCGGAATGCTGGAAGGTATATCGAGATTGGGTCAGGGTACTCGACCAAGGTGGTGCGCAAGGCGATCAAGGACCGCGCGCTGCGAACCCAAATTACTTCGATTGACCCGCACCCGCGCGCGGAAATTGACCGCATTTGCGATGAAGTCATCCGGCAGCCACTCGAAAAATGCGATCTGAAAGTGTTCGACTCCCTTGTCATCGGTGACATTCTGTTCATGGACGGCTCGCATCGTAGCTTCATGAACAGCGATGTGACTGTGTTCTTCCTGGAAATTCTTCCGCGGTTGAAGCCGGGCGTGCTCGTACATCTGCATGACATCTTCCTGCCGGAGGATTATCCCCCCTATTGGGAGTATCGCTTTTACCCGCACCGATATTGGTCGGAGCAGTACCTGCTGGCGGCGAGTCTATTGGCTGGACATAGCGGATACGACGTGGTGCTGCCCAATTACTACATCAGCAAGACAGGCAATCTAGCCAACATTCTGAGTGCGTTTTGGAGCGACATGAGAGTGGCGGGCGTGCCGCATGGCGGCTGTTCATTCTGGTTGCAGACGCGGTGAGACACAAAAGTCCGCGGATATAATCGCGCTAGGTCCATGTCACGAATCAAATTCATGAGACGGAGTTCGCGGTGAGCGAGCCGAGTGCAAGTCGGGCATCTCAGCCTGCGCCGCTGGAGCCAACCCACACCGATTCGGTCAGCGTGATTGCGACGGTGCTGAACGAAGCCGACAGCATCGATCGCCTGGTCGATAGTTTAATGAACCAGAGGCTCGCTCCTTCCGAAGTGGTGATCGTGGACGGAGGCTCAACGGATGGTACCTGGGAGCGCTTGGAGAGAGCGAAGCTGAAGTATCCCCGGCTGCTCGCGATTCGGGATGACAGTTGTCGGCTGGAGCGATCTCCGGGGCCTATTTCGCGTGGGCGCAACGTCGCAATCGCTGCTACTTCATCGGACGTCATCGCATGTGTGGACGCGGGATGTTCGTATGAGCCGGACTGGCTGGAGAATCTGACAGCCACAATCCGGAATGGGGAGGCACAGTACGCGCTGGGCGGATCGTGCATGTCGCCGGAGGATTCGACGGTGTGGGATCTCGCAGCCGCCCCGTTTCTTGGAGTCAAGCTGCGTGCAGATGCGAAAACAAAATCCTGTACGGCGCGGTCGATGGCATTCCGCAAGAAGCTGTGGCAGCGGGTCGGCGGATTCCCCGAGGATCGGTTCTTCGGCGAAGACACGATGTTTGACATGAAAGCGCGGGCCATCGCAGCTCCGGCATTTGTGGATCGGGCCAAGGCGGTGTACCGGCCGCATCTCAAGTTTCGCGTCGCAGTGCGGCAGCTTGCCAGCTACGCATTGAGCGACGGAATTTCTGGAATACGGCCGGCACGGTTCCTCCGCAATTTGGGCCGTTGTCTGCTTGATGTCGCAGCAATTCTCCTGCTCCCGCGTACTGTGATACCGCTTTGTTTTGTGATCGCGTTGGAGCTTTACTTTGCTTTTCACTTCGAATTGGGGCCGGTGCGGGGGCGAGGCTTGCGGGCTATCGCGGCGCGATTGCTCTACTCCGTGTGTGTGCCCTGGGTTGTGGCGTGGAATCAACTTAAGGGCGCAATCACTGAGGCGAACAAACCAAATCGTCAGAATGTGAGTTCGTAGCTTAGAAGCGCGAGGCCACGATGGCCTCGCGGACAGCCGGCGATGCGCCGGCGCTACTCTTTGCTATACAAGCGAACTTCGACTTTGGGGAACTGCGTTTGGGATTCCCTCGGGAATAACTGCGGCAGGACTTCATCCAACATTCTGGTTGTCGGGTCCAACTCTCCCTCGCGCGTGTTGTTCATCAACATAAGCCAGACGCGATGGTGAGCGGGCGCTGCCTGGCGGATGAAGTCCGCGGTTGGCTTGCCAGTGAAGTCGCGATAGTCGAGGGTTGCGGCATTGTGCGGGAACAGAATGTCCGGGCCGCTGGAGTCCTTTTCGGGGCGCAACGACAGGAAGAACTGATAGGGGATTCGGGTGGCGGCGATGTGGAAGATGATCGCGTCGCCGGGCTGAGAGTGATCGAGAATGAAATTGACGGCGGAACCGGAGGCATCTCTCTCGTTGTCGTAGTCCTGTCCGTAGACGAAAAACACTCCCTGCAACGAAAGCAGAAGGATCACGGCGACCGAGACGGTAAACACCGGGGTATTGCGGATTCTTGACATGCCGGCAGCAGCGAGGATCAGCAACGGTGGCAGGCAAAAGAGCATGTAACGGGGAAGGAAGACTGGTCGAGCGAAGGAGAGGAGGATGGTCAAGACCATGGGACCAAGAAACCATGCCGCCAGAAACTGTACGCGCCAAGTGTCCCAGGGTTGATCGTGCGTCACGAGCTTGCGACCGAGTGGAGTGACGGCGGCTATGCATGCCAGCGCAATCAGCGCGGCCAATGGCCAGTGAATACCTCCCGACAAATGTTCGACGAAGCTGAGGATTTGGCGAATGCTGGGACGCGAGATCCAGCGGATGGGTCCGGCTCCTGTCTTCGCAACAAAGATGAGCAGAGGCAGGACGGAAATACCGATCGTCTTCCACGCACGACCGAGGGCGACCGAGAGTTGGACGTTATCCACAGTTGGCACGGGCCTGCCCAGATACCGCAGAACGCACCATTGCACGAGCAACAGGAGCAGAGCGTAGAAGTGGGCGTAAACCGCCAGAATGCTCGTCGCTACGTAGGCGATCCAATTTCTGCGAGATGGGTTGCGGATCAGCGATACCAGGAATGCAGAGCTGAGCGTTCCCAGCAGCACGAACAAGGTATAGCTTCGCGCCTCCTGGGAGTAGCGAATGTGGAAGGCGTTAACGCCGAGAAGGGCAGCGGAGAGTAGAGCGACCTTCCGATCATAGAGCTGCCGCGCCAGCCAATAGATCGCGGGCAGCGTGACCGCTGCGGCCAAAACTGAAAGGCTTCGAATGTAAGACTCACCCCAACCGAAATGGATCCACAAGCGAAGCAGAACGTAATAGAGCGACATGTTGGCTTCACGCCACCAGAGTAAGTGCGCAAAGTTACCCCAGCTGAGCCTCGCAATCTCCGCGCTGAAACACTCGTCGGACCAGAAGGGTTTGCACGCCAGGCAGACGAAGCGTAAGACCAGCGCGAACGCCAGCAGTAATGTCAGGGTTGCCCAATTCGCCATTTTGAGAGATCTTGAGCGCGATGCCGACGTGCGGGGCTCCTGGATCGCTGGTGATTGAGGCGGTAGCATTGCTGTATGGATGCGGAAATCTCAGATGATACTATGCGTGCCTGACAGGCTCCTTCCAACGCACAGCGTAAAATCCAAACCTCCAGTAGAATATCCGGTTTGAATTGAGGCGCCGGACTGCCTGGCACTGGGACATATGTTCAAAAAGGTTCTCATCGCGAACCGGGGCGAGATTGCGGTGCGAGTGATCCGCGCCTGTCATGAGATGGGAATTGCCGCTGTTGCGGTCTACTCCGATGTCGATCGGGCGTCACTTCATGTTCGCAAATCTGACGAGGCGTATCCGATCGGACCTGCCGCAGCGTCGGAATCATATCTGAACATTGCCAAGATTCTCGATGTTACTGAGCGATCGGGTGCAGACGCGATCCATCCAGGGTACGGGTTTCTTTCCGAAAACGCGAAATTCGCTCGGGCCTGCGCCGACGCGGGAGTGAAGTTCATCGGCCCGACGGCGGCGGCCATGGACGCGATGGGCTCCAAAACCCGCGCCCGGCAGGCGATGGAGCGCGCCAACATTCCATTCGTGCCGGGAACTTCACGCGGCCTCGAATCGTTCGAGCAGGCGGAGCAGGTGGCGGCTCGAATTGGGTATCCGGTGATGCTGAAGGCTGCGGCGGGTGGCGGCGGCAAAGGCATGAGGCTGGTGCACGTGCCGCAGGATCTGAAATCCGCACTTGAGGGAGCTCGGAGTGAGGCGGAACGTTCGTTTGGCGACAGTGAAGTTTACATCGAGAAAGCGATTCTGAATCCCCGGCACATCGAAATGCAGGTGCTGGCGGATGAGCACGGGAATACGGTCTACCTCGGTGAGCGGGAATGCTCGATCCAGCGGCGTCATCAGAAGGTCGTGGAGGAAGCTCCATCGCCGATCGTCGACCCAGACATGAGGTGCAGGATGGGCGAGGTCGCGGTGCGCGTGGCTCAGGCCGCGGGGTATACGAACGCGGGAACGGTCGAGTTCCTGGTCGACCAGCAGAAGAATTTCTATTTCCTCGAGATGAACACGCGACTGCAGGTGGAGCACCCGATTACCGAGTTGGTCACTGGTCTGGACCTGGTTCATCTGCAGATTCGAATTGCCGCCGGGGAGAAATTACCGTTCGCTCAAGAGGATGTGACTATCCGAGGGCATGCGATCGAATGCCGCATTTACGCGGAGGATCCCGACAACAACTATTTCCCGAGTCCCGGGAAGATTACGCTGCTGCTCGCGCCTTCGGGCCCGGGCATCCGTCGCGACAGCGGCATGTATGAAGGTTGGACGGTGCCGATGGATTACGATCCGCTGCTGGCAAAGCTGATTGGATATGGGACGGATCGCGAGCAGGCCATCAGCCGCTTGACGCGGGCGTTGAACGAATACTTTGTTGGCGGCATCAAGACCAATATTTCACTGTTCCGGCGCATTTTGCGGAATGAAGATTTTCGCGCGGGTAGGCTTGATACCGGATTCCTCGACCGGATGCTGAGGCAGAAAGAAGCTGTAACGGCCGAGCCAGGGACGGATCCGAAAGCAGCCGAAATCGCAGTGATCGCGGCCGGGATGTTCGCAACGCTCGGCCCCTCGGCGGCGGTGGAAGCCGAGCGGGCCCAGGCGGATGGTGCTGGTGCTGCGAATTTGAAATCGGCCTCAAAATGGAAGGTTGCAGCGCAGAAAGAGGCGGTTGGATGAAGCCAGCCTTGCTCCATAGCGCTGAGGTTGGGTTGTCACAACAACAGAGGTTGAATGGGCAATCGGGCGGTGCGCTCCAGAACGGCAAAATCTTAAACCACCGAGTCCACAGAGAAAGGCCACAGTGGTGAAGTGTCGCGCTACTCGAGGGAGTTTTAGTGTATGACCTACGACGTCACTATCGACGGTAAAAACCACCGGCTGGAACTAGCCCGCGTGGAAGGAGGCTGGTCTTGCCGTCTGGATGGCCGCGAAGTCGAGGTTGACGCTGTTCTGGCGCGCCCTGACGTGCTGTCGCTGCGGATCGGAAACCTAGCTTACGAGGTGAAATGCGAGCGCGTCGGCGGTGAGCTTCACCTGTGGGTCGGGAGCGCTCGCTTCGCCGTGGATGTGCGCGATCCAAGGTCATTGCGAGGGAGAACTCGGACGGTCGACGATCATGGACCGAAGAAGCTCATAGCGCCGATGCCGGGAAAGATCGTGCGTATCCTCGCGACGCAAGGAGCCGAAGTGGAGGCCGGATCGGGGGTTTTGGTCGTCGAGGCGATGAAGATGCAAAACGAGATCAAGTCGCCTAAGAAGGGGATCATTCAAAAAGTGCTCGTCACCGAGGGCGCGGCGGTGAATGCGGGGGACGTGCTGGCGATCGTCGAGTAGGATTCCAACAACCCAGCACAGAGGGCACAGGGATTCACAGATGTACTTCAACGCTACTTCTCGATCCCGTTGCTGTCGAGCACCTTCTTCGCGTAGAAATTCTCAACTTTCGCGCTATCCCGCAGAACCTCGTAGTAAGCGGACTTGAGCAACTGCTCGCGGCGGTCGTGGAGTTGCGAGCGGATGGCTTGCTGCACGCGTGGATCGCCTAGCTCGCGCTGTCCCGCGGGTTCCTTTGACACGAGTTTGACGATGCGAAACCCGATTGCCTGCTTGTTTTGCGGATTGACGACGCTAATGATCGAGCTGTACTGACCTGGCTTTAACCTCATCACTGCATCGCGAGTAAGTGGGTCGGTGCTGCGGAGTGAGGACTCGGGCACGGTGCCGAGGTCGCCGCCATTCCCGGAAGTTTCCGGGTCCTCCGAATATTTCATGGCGAGGGTGGCGAAGTCGTCGCCACTATCGAGGCGATTGGCGATCATCTGGATTTTCTTGCGTGCGTCGGCTTCGTTCTGCGCCTTGTCGTTCTGATCGTGCGCCTGAGGATTCGGCACGGGGGTCACCATGATCTGCGCGAGGTGATATTGCGGTTCGATCAGGTTGAACTCCGCTTTGTGCGCATTGTAGTAGTCGGTGATGTCTTGGTCGGTGATGTTGATCTTGGAGTTCACCTCTTTGTTCAGGACCTTCTCGACCGTGATAGAGCGGCGGATGTCTCGTTTGAAATCAGCCAGTGTGATCTTCTTATCCTTCAGGCGCTGATCGAATTCTTCCTGTGTATAAGGTGATTTGATTTCGTTGTACTTGCGGTCGACTTCTTCGTCGGTAGCGAGGAGGCCAAGTTTTTCCGCCCGGCGCATCAGGACCTCGTCATCGATCATCTGGTGCAGAATCTGCAGACGGAGAGCCGTGGCTTGCTCGCCAGTCGCCGCCTGCTGCGCGGAGGATGCCTGGTAGTTGTCGTAGTACTTGTCTACGTCGGAGCGGAAGATCTTGCGGCCGTCGACCGTGGCCATAACGTCCCCGCTAGGCTGTGAGTGACAGGCGGAGAATGCCGTGATCAGCGCGCAGGCGGTACACACCCAGAACAACCGGGCAGAGAGAGATTTTCTGGTCAAGAACCGTTCTCCGTTTCAGAAAAACTTCGACGAATGAGCTGCGGCCAGACTTGGCTACGATCGCGTTACTCACATGTGATTACCGGGAGATTGGCGCCGTACCCACGGACGGATGATCCGGCACGGGTTGTCCGGCGTCTCTGAGAGCGCTGTCTAATGCGGCGCGAATCTCGCCAACTGAAACTGCCCCGTCGATTTTGCGGCCGTTGATGAACAACGTAGGTGTCGCACTCACGCCGATCTCGTCGGCTTCCTTCATCGACGCTCTGACGGCGTCTTCTTTCTGTGCCTTCACACAGGCCTGCAGTTTGGTGGAATCTACATTGTGGCGTTGGCCCTGGACGATCGTCATGCGGTCCAGCAGTTCCAGTCGCGCTCCGGCGGTTCTCTCGCCGTCGATTTCCTTCTTCGCGGCATGAACCGAATCCGCGAAATCCCAATAGGCATCGGCATTTAGCGCGGCGAGGCAGTTCGCATTGACCGCCGCATGGATGGCCCACGGATGAATCTCAGCCAGCGGGTAGTCTTTGTAGATGAACTCGACGCGGTCGCCGTATTCCTTGAAGATTCCTGGAAACAGGGTCTCGTGCATGCGCGAGCAGAAGGGGCATTCGAAGTCATCGTAATTGACGACAACGACCTTTGCGGACCTGGAACCGCGCATTGGACGCCCATTCACATCGATCTTGCCCATGATCTCGCCGTACGGGTCCTTGGTCAGATCGAACTTCGTGACCCGAAGCATGGTATTGCGATCTTTGGAGAGCAGGAACTTGTAGTCTTTCGTCTTGCCATCGCCGCCGTCGATATTCACGGCCACCGTGTCGTACCCCGGCAAGTCAGTGCTTGGACTGATGGCGCCGACTGTGACTTTTACCTCAGCCGGAATCGTGTAGTAGGCCCGCACTTGACGTTCGACCTTGCGCGCCAGATCAGGAGGCGTCGACTGCCCCACGCAGCCCAGGCAAATGAAAAGGAGGAAAACGAAGGAACGTCGAATTGTGCTCACCAAAACCAGCCTCAGCATTGAAGAAAAATGACGTATTGATTATCTCATAGCGTGAAAGCAGAGGCGCTCAACCGGCTGGCGCTATCCGACGCGCCGAAGCTGGTCGGCGGGAAGCAGGGAGTTCATCGATCCAGAGCGAAAGCCCTCCAGATCGAGCGTTACGAACTTAAAGCCGAGGCCTTTGAAGATGCTGGTGAACGCGCTGGCCATGGCTGGGTCGAGGGCCTGGGGCAGCTCCTCCCGCGCGATCTCGATGCGTACGATTTCGCCGTGATGGCGGACGCGGAATTGCCGGAATCCGAGGGCGCGAATCGCATCTTCGCCACGCTCGACGACCTCGAGCGCCTCACGCGTCACCGGCCGGCCGTATTCGATACGGGAAGAGAGGCAGGCAGATGCAGGTTTGTCCCAAATACGAAGTCCGGCTTCACGAGCCAGATCCCGAATGTCCTGTTTGGTTAATCCGGCATTCAGCAAGGGGGCCGAGACATGGTGCTCACGGGCGGCCCGCTGCCCCGGGCGGAAATCGTCTTGATCATCGACGTTGACGCCATAGGCGATGGTTTCGAAACCACGGGCGGTGCGTAGTTGCTCCATTACGGCGAACAGTTCGTCTTTGCAGTGAAAACAGCGAGCACCATCGTTGCGGGCGTATTCGGGCCGGTCGAGCTCCTCGGTAGAAATGACCTCCAACGAAATGCGTTGTTCGTTGGCGAAAGCGATGGCATCGGCGAGATGGGTTCGGGCGAGGCTGGGGGAGTCGGCGATCACCGCCAGCATGTTTTCGCCCAGAGCCTGATGGGCAGCCCAGGCAAGATAGGCGGAGTCCACGCCGCCGGAGTAAGCGACCAGCAGGCGACCTAGCTGCCGAAGGTCCGCCTCAAGCTGCAGGCGCTTCGCTTTGGTCTCCGGGTGAGGCACAGATTCCATGGTATCAGCCCAGACCTAATAGAGCCTCTCCTGCCGCCTCAGGTTGCCGAAGGAGCCGATGTTGGCCAAGCTGAAGGTGAAGCGGAAGAGGTTCTCGTTGCGTACGTTGGCGATCGCATATCGGCGATATTCGAGGGTGAGTCCGCAGCAATCCCAGTTGTAGGTCGTTTCTGCAGTCGCAAACTGGAGCTGGCGGGTTTCGGTGTCGATACCGAAGCTGCTGGCGGCGCTGAGTCCGCGACGGGCTAAGCTGCCATATCCGAGGGCGACGCGAAACTGCTGGAATTTGCAGGTGGACTGTGTGCTCGTGGGAGTGATCGGTGAGCATACTCCCAGGTTCTTCGACGTCGTCAACAATTGGGTGGGCAGCTGCGGGATCTGCAGAAAGGCATCTCCACCGCCAAGCGTGAACGGTCCCGCGTTGTAATTCAGCAGCAGGGTGCTGGTGTTGACACGATTGAGTTGAAAATCGTAATCGAAGTCCCATTCGGTATCGGTGCGGCTGCTGGTTGCCGCACGGAGGCGCGATACCAGAGGTGAGAGGTGCCTTGGCCTGGTGATGAAAGCAATGCCGGTTAAGTCTTCCGTCGTAGTAAATACGTTGCGCTGTCCGGAGATGATTGCACCGCCAAAAGTTGGATCCAGGAAGTACTTCTGTTTGAGTTCCCATGTGGCGACCTCGCGCGTATGTGGCTCGGGAGTGCAGGGTCCACCTTCGACGGCGCTAGTGCGCTGCCAGGGCACAGTCTGTTCCGGAGCGGCAGCTCCGACCGCTAGCCCGGTCATGGGAGTTTCGCACTCTTCGACCTTTGACGCGGGACGTTTCGCATACAGACGAGTGATAATGCCGTATTCCACCTCGTGCGTGTTGCTCAGGATGTCCCGCTCATCGAAGCGCAGAACATTGGGGAAGTCATTCACGCCGGTCACGAGCCGGTAAACGGCTCGTGGCTCGATGACGTGCTTCCACTTTTGACCTAAGAATTGCCGGTCAAATACTCGTTCCAGGGCTGGAGGCCGTAACTCGACATCCGTCTCGAGCGCCTGGCGGTTGGTGGGATCGTCCACCGCCACGGCATTCACCAGGCGCTTGTTGTAGTAGGTTTCGTGCAGGGTGATACCGGGACGGAGTGTCCATCCGTGAAAAAGCAATGGCATGGACATTTCCGGATTGAAGTCAAAACGCCCGAGAAGGTCTCCCGTGTGAAAGCCCGGCTCGCTGCGGGAAAGACCAGCCATCGAGGCATCGAGTGACCAGAAAATTGGCCATCGTTTGATCTGCTGATCGACACTGGACACGTCGAAGCTAGGCGCGTGCAGGATCTGGATGGCGTCGAACTCCGGGGGATTTGTCAGCGAGCCGTCGGGGTTTACCCGCTGGAAAAAGTTCTGGTAGAGCTTGGTCATGCCGCTCAGAGTCAGCCCATGAACGGACTTCGAGAGAAACGCCTGGGACTTGACCTCAGAGTTGACGGCCTGGGTGAAAGCGTCATTGAAGGCCAGGCGAAACAGGAACGAACTGAGATAGTCGATGTTGGCCACCGTGCGATAGCCATAAAAATTTCCCTCGGCGGTCAGGCGGGCCTCCTGTCCGCCTTCACGCAGAAGCTGCTGCCCGGTCGGGGTTCCAATCTCGACGCCGCGATCGTTGACGCCGAAAAAATTCAGATCGACGTAGGAGTTGTCAGTGGGTCGGGCCCGAAATTCACCGCGTTGCGACCACCCGCGCTTAGAAAAATATTCAGCTCCAATGGTTATGTCATTGCTGCGATTGATCGCCCAGTAGAAACCCTCCCCCACAATGTTGCCTTTGGTGGAGGAACGGCCGGCCGTAGGCACTAGGAACCCCGTCTGCCGTGCTTCCTTGATCACAGGATGGGTTGCATAGGGGAAATAGAAGACCGGGACTCCGCGGAGGAAAAAAGCGCTGTTGTAAATAGTGGCATTGCCGCCAACGTCGACGACTACCTTGCGTGCGTCGAATTGCCAGTTTGGATGAGGCAACTCGCAGGTCGTAATCGTTCCGTGGTAGACGTAATAATGCTCGGAGTCCGTTTTCGCGACCTCCTTTCCGGAAAAGGCGAACGGGGCAGTCGAGGTTAGGATCAAACGACTGCCGCGGAAGCGGAACCCTGTGGTGGCAGTCACATCGTAGAAGCGCCCGGTTTCGGCGGTCAGGTTGTAAGTGCCGTGGCTGGCTTTGATGTGGTCGTCATTCGGGCCGCCATCCAGCCGAAAATGCCCGGATGCGGTGGCTTCGCCCGAATCGGAGTCGTAGGTGACCTCATCGGCGCGGAGCACATACCCGCGATAGTGAATCTCACCCTCCCCGTGCAGTTTATATACGTCTCCGTCTTTCTCTTGCTGGATTGCGCAGATGATCGTTCCGTCCTTGAGCTGCGTCATGGCGCGGCCGGTACAGTCAGGAGTAGCCGCGTTCGTAGCTGGAGTGCTCACTGGACTTTGTTGAGTCCCAGTGTCGAGTGAATTCGCGGAATCTTCCGCAAGCAACCGGGTGGTTACTAGTCCGGCACCGAGAACCTGATGACAAAGGAAGAGCGCCGTGATAAGCAATCTAGTGCGAACGATCATCGGAAGAAAATCGACAGAGGAAGACCTCGCATTCCAAAGAAACGGTCCTCGAACCGATGGATGTGGGGCATCGTGAAACTTAGCACGACGCTCCATGCCGGGCAAAGTGGCGAAAAGGGCTAGGATTCCCGTTAATCTACTTCCGGTTGTACCTGGCGCACGAATTATCTCGATCTCGAATCGCTGGCGAACCTAAGATTTCATGAATTGTGTGCAGTGTGGTGAAGTTTGCCGTTGCCATCCGGAGCCCCCTCCCCCTATGCCGCCACAGCCATCGTCCGAAGCTACGCAGATGGAGGCGGCGACGCCGAGAGCTGCGATGAGCGTGCGGATGGAGACTTCCCTTGAATCACCCGAAGAACCAGTCGCGTCGGGTGCCCGAAACGATCCCGACGAGTGGCGGGGAGAACTTTCGGCGCGCTTGAATCGCTATCGTGCGCGGCGGAAGATTCGGCCGCCCCGGTATCCGTCTCTCAGTTTGCAGTTCGGACCCTTGGAGGCGGCTATTCGAACCGATTCGACCGGGACTGAAACACCGATCGCAGCGTATCAGCCCATGTCGGAGCAGGCATTGGCCCTGGATGGGACCGACCACGATTCGTTCGCGCCTGGCGTTGAATCGGTGATCGAAACTCCGCCGCCAATTACGATTCCGGCCGAGTCGCCGAGAGCGAAGATCATCGAGTTCCCGCGGTTTGCCTGGGCTCCGCCTTCGCCTCCGCCCGATCAGCTAGCAGAGCCGGTGACAGGTGCCCCGAGGATCCTCGAAGTACCCGACAGTACGCCACCTCCTCCAGCGCTGGGCGGCATCACCATCGAACCCGCCGAGCAGGCGGAAATTGAGCGCCGTCCCGGCATCGATATTCCTTTGCAAAGCGCGCCTTTGGGACGAAGAATGATCGCGAGTGCGTTGGATGGTGTGATCGTCGGCTTGGCTTCGGCCTTGTTCGCAGCGATCTTCTGGAAGGTGACCGGGGTGCGGCCACCTTTCCCACAGTTGCTCGGACTCGGAGCCGGAGTGCCGGCTGCTTTGTGGGCTGTATACCAGTATCTATTGATTGTTTATTCGGGTAGCACTCCTGGATTGCGGATTGCGAAGCTTGATCTTTCCCGCTTCGACGGCCGCCGGGCGCCAAAGGCGTTGCGCCGCTGGCGCGTTCTCGGGTCGTATCTCTCGGCAGCGTCGCTGGGGATGGGTTACGCCTGGGTTTTTCTGGATGAAGACTCCCTCTGCTGGCACGATCGCATCACTCATACCTATCTCGCCGACCGAGTTCCTTCCCGCTGACAATCGTCCCTATAAACTCACGAATCTCTCGAATCCGCCGGTTGCTTTTCGGCCTGACCGTTGATTACGCTACGTAGCCTATGCGTCCCTCCCTTGTATTGCTCGCCCTCCTTGCCGTCATCGTGTGCGCGGCGGCGCAGGATCAGAAGCCACTGCCGGAGCGCCTCACAGCGCAGAATGCGCTCTTGGATGAATGGTACGAGACCGAGCTGCGTAATTTTCCGGAACGCGCAACGGCGTTCGGCGACTACCGCTACAACGATCAGCTCAACGATCATTCGCTGGAAGCAATCACGCGACACCACGAGACCGACGAGTCATTCCTGAAGAGGATTGAGGCTATTCCAACCGCTGGATTCTTGGATCAGGATCAACTCTCGCACGACCTGATGGAGCGAATCCTCAAGCAGCGCATGACAGATTTCGAGCTGAAAGAGTACGA
>Ga0209698_10001599_pt1 | contig 26042 bp, 20 predicted proteins | sample LitLauG_LLR_2012_FD_187203 | JGI IMG/M metagenome (GOLD analysis project Ga0209698, IMG submission 187203) | Freshwater sediment microbial communities from Pennsylvania, USA - Little Laurel Run_MetaG_LLR_2012 (SPAdes) (version 2) | ecosystem: Environmental > Aquatic > Freshwater > Creek >... | reverse complement strand
GCGGCGCAGCCGCAGCAGTTCATCGAGGATGAGCAGCATAACGCCGCCGGTGATCGCGCTGTCGGCCAGGTTGAACGCCGGGAAATGCCCGCCGGCGAAGAGCAGGCCCAGGAAGTCCCAGTGGAAATCGAGAAAGTCGACGACGTAGCCGTAGTGCAGCCGGTCGATCGCGTTGCCCAGCGCGCCGCCCAGGATCATGGCCAGGGCAAGGCAAAGCAGCGGCGCATTGCCGGGGCGCGCCAGCAGGCGCACGATGAACGCGCTGGCCGCCAGGGCGATGCCGAGGAACAGGTAGCCCTGCCACTCCCCGGGGCCGCTGAGGAAGGAGAACGCCGCGCCCCGGTTGTGGGCCAGCACGAGGTTGAAGTGCTCGGTCACGGCAAAGCCTCCGCCGGCCTCGATCTGCGCCTGCACGGCGCGCTTGCTCCACTGGTCGGCCAGGACGACCCCGGCGGCGAGCGCCAGCCAGCGCCAGGGCAGCACCCAGGCCGGCCCGGCGAGCGCCGCCTCGGACGGCGCGTCGCCGCCCGGGCCGGGCGGTGTCGGCGCCGCGCTCATACGAACTGCCGCACCTCGCCGGCGCCGAAAAGATTGTCGGCACAGCGGCCGCACAGCAGCGGATGCGCCGGTTCGCTGCCGACGTCGGCCCGGTAGTGCCAGCAGCGTTCGCACTTCGGATGGCTGCTGGGCTGGACCTCGATGCGCTCGGACGCCGCATCGGCCGCGGCATGCAGATCGGCGCGGCTGGTGACGGTGGCGAAGCGCAGCTCCTCGCCGAGCGAGGCCAGCATGGCGTGCCGTTCGCCGAAGGCCTCGATGCGCAACTCGGCCTGCAGCGACGAGCCGATCGTGCCCTGCTCGCGCAGCTGCTCGATGCGCTTGAGCGCCTCGGCGCGAAAGGCGCGGATCTGGGTCCACTTCGCCAGCAAGGCGTCATGGCCCGCCACCGGCGGCGGCTCGTGGAAGACCGTGGTGAAGATCGTCCCCGACGCGTCGCCCGCGGCACCGGCGGTGCGGAAGACCGCATAGGCTTCCTCGGCGGTGAACGAGAGGAAGGGCGCCATCAGGCGCAGCAGCACTGCAGTGACGTGCCACAGCGCGGTCTGCGCCGAGCGCCGTCCGGGCGCGCCGGGCGCGCTCGTATAGAGCCGGTCCTTGAGGAGATCCAGGTAGAACGAACCCAGGTCTTCCGAGCAGAAGGTCTGCAGCTTGGCCACCACCGGATGGAATTCGAAGCGCTCGAAATGCGCGCGCGCCTCGGCCTGAAACTGGCCGACCAGGGCCAGCGCATAGCGGTCCACCTCGACCATCTCCGGGACCGCGACGGACTGAGACGCCGGGTCGAAGTCGCTCGTGTTGGCGAGCAGGAAGCGCAGGGTGTTGCGGATGCGCCGGTAGGCCTCGACGACGCGCTTGAGGATCTCGTCGCCGATCGACATCTCGCCGGAATAGTCGGTTGCCGCGACCCACAGGCGGATGATCTCGGCGCCCATCTTGTCGGCCAGCTGACGCGGATCGATGCCATTGCCCAGGCTCTTGCTCATCTTGCGGCCCTGCGCGTCGACCGTGAAGCCGTGGGTCAGCAGCGCCCGGTAGGGCGCGCGGCCGTCGATCGCCGAGCCGATCAACAGCGAGGAATGGAACCAGCCGCGATGCTGGTCGGAGCCTTCCAGGTACAGGTCGGCCGGATAGGCCAGCTTGGCGGCGTGCGAGCCGCGCATGACCGTGCGGTGGGTCGAGCCCGAGTCGAACCACACGTCGAGGATGTCGTTCACCTTGTCGAATTCGGCGGCCTCGTCCGGGGGCAGCACGTCGGCCGCCTGCAGGCGCGACCAGGCCTCGATCCCGCCCTGCTCGACGCGCTGCGCCGCCAGCTCGAGCAGTTCGAGCGTGCGCGGGTGCAGCGCGCCGCTCGTCCGGTGCAGGAAGAAGGGCAGGGGCACGCCCCAGTTGCGCTGGCGCGAGATGCACCAGTCGGGCCGGTTGGCGATCATGCCGTGCAGCCGCGCCTTGCCCCAGGCCGGGAAGAATTCGGTGGCCTCGATGGCGTGCAGCGCGGTCTGGCGCAGCGTCTCGCCGACCGTCTCGGTCTGCAGCACGCCGCGCGTATCGGCGGTGGCACCGTCCATGCGCACGAACCACTGCGGCGCGGCGCGGTAGATGAGCGGCGTCTTGTGCCGCCAGCAGTGCATGTAGCTGTGGCTTTGGTGGCCGGCATGCAGCAGGCTGCCGGCCCGCCGCAGCGCGTCGACGATGAGCGGGTTGGCGTCCCAGATGCGCCGGCCGCCGAACAACGGCAGCGCGCCGGCGTACACGCCGTCGCCCTGCACCGGGTTGAGGATGTCCTCGTTGGCCATGCCGTAGCGCTTGCACGACTGGAAATCCTCGACGCCGTAGGCCGGCGCCGAGTGCACGATGCCGGTGCCGTCGGTCGCGCTGACGTAGTCGGCCAGGTAGACCGGCGAGGCGCGGTCGTAGCCCGGCTCGATGGCGGCCAGCGGGTGGCGAAAGCGCAGGCGGTCGAGCGCCGCGCCGGGGACGACGCCGCGCGCCACGCCTTCGAGGCCGAAGCGCTTCAGGCAGGAGTCGACCAGCGCCTCGGCCAGGATCAGGCAGCGGTCGGTGCACTCGACCAGCGCGTAGGCCAGTTCCGGGTGGATATTGAGCGCCTGGTTGGCCGGCAGCGTCCAGGGCGTGGTCGTCCAGATGACCGTGCTGATCGGCTTGCCGTCGGGCGCGCCGCCGAACAGCGCGGCAACCCGCCCGGCTTCTGCCGGATCGAGCGCGAAGGCCACGTCGACCGTGGGCGAGGGCTTGTCGACGTACTCGACCTCGGCTTCGGCGAGCGCCGACATGCAGTCGAAGCACCAGTTGACCGGCTTGAGGCCGCGATAGACGAAGCCGCGCTCGACCATGCGGCCGAGCGTGCGGATTTCATCGGCTTCGGCGCGAAAAGTCATGGTGCGGTAGGGATCGGCCCAGTCGGCCAGCACGCCCAGCCGCTGGAAGCCCTTCATCTGCAGCGCGATCTGCTCGGTGGCGTGGGCCCGTGCCTTCTCCTGCACTTCGGTGCGCCCGAGCTGCTTGCCGAAGCGCCGCTCGATGTGGATCTCGATCGGCATGCCGTGGCAGTCCCAGCCCGGCACGTAGACCGCATCGAAGCCGGCGAGCAGCTTGGACTTGACGACCATGTCCTTGAGGATCTTGTTGACCGCCGTGCCCAGGTGGATCTCGCTGTTGGCGTACGGCGGCCCGTCGTGCAGGATGAAGCGCGGCGCGCCCTGGCGCGCGGCGCGGATCTGCTCATAGATTCCGGCGGCCAGCCACTGGGCAACCCATTGCGGCTCGCGGCGCGGTAGGTCGCCACGCATGGGGAAGGGCGTATCCGGCAGGTTCAGCGGATAGCGCGGCAGGCTCTTCGGGTTGTCGGCATTGGCCATGATGGGGGCGACGTGCAGGGAATTGGCGGGCGGCGGAAGCGGTGCTCAGGCGCGGCGGCGCGGCGCCGCCGCCGCGGCTTGCGGCTGCGCGGGATCCGGCCGCGGACTCGCGGACGCACCGGCGGCCGGCGCTTGCGCTGCCGCCGAGCCGGCGAACAGCGCGCGCGCGCGGCGGCTGTCGTCCTCGATCGCGGCGGCGAGCGCCGCCACGGAATCGAATTTCTCTTCCTCGCGCAGCTTCTGCAGGAATTCGACCTGGACCAGCCGCCCGTAGACGTCCTCGGCGAAGTCGAACAGGTGCACTTCGAGCAGCCAGCGCCCGCTCTGGTCGACGGTCGGGCGCAGCCCGGCGCTTGCCACGCCGGCGCGCGGCGCGCCGATCCCCAGCACGCGCACCGCGAAGATGCCGTGCACCGCCGGTCGCCGGTGCGCCAGCCGCAGGTTCAAGGTGGGGAAGCCGATCTGCCGGCCAAGCTTGGCGCCATGGATGACCCGTCCGCTGATGCGGTACGGATGCCCGAGCAGCCGCGCCGCCCGCGCCAGATCGCCCTGGCCGAGGGCCGCACGCACCGCCGAGCTCGACACCCGCTGCGCATCGTCCAGCACCGCCGGCAACTGCTGCACTTCGAAGCCGCCTGCCGCCGCGTGCGCGCGCAGCAGGGCGAGGTCGCCGGCGCGCCGCGCGCCGAAGCGAAAGTCGTCGCCGACGATGAGCCAGCGTGCCTGGCAGCCGGCCACCAGCACGTCGTCGATGAACGCGCTGGCCGCCAGCCCGGCGAGGTGCCGGTCGAAGTGCAGGATGAAGACGCGCTCGATGCCGCAGGACCGCAGGCCCTCGATCTTGTCGCGCAGGTTGGCGATGCGCGGCGGCGCGGCGTCCGGCGCGAAGAATTCGCGCGGGTGCGGCTCGAAGGTCATGGCGGCCGGCACCAGCTTGCGCTCGTGCGCGGCACGCACGACGCGCAGCAGCAGTTCGCGGTGGCCGCAATGCACGCCGTCGAAATTGCCGATCGCGAGCGCGCATGGTTTGCGGCGTGCCGGCGGCGGCACGCCGCGAAAGACCTGGATCGAAGCAGCAGCGGGCAATTTGTACGGTTCCGCGATGGTTCCGCGATGATTCCGCGCGGGTCGCCGCCGAGTATACCGGCCGAGCGCGGAACACCTTGATTTTCCGATGCTTTCGAAGGGTCGTCGGGGCCCAGCCGGTACAATCGCAGCGGCCATGAAAAATATCGTCTGTCTGATTTCCGGTCGCGGCAGCAATCTGCGCGCCCTGCTCGAGGCGCAGCAGGCGCGGCGCTGGGACGCGGCGCCGCCGGCTGCCGCGGCGCAGGTGCGTGCCGTGATCTCGAACCGGCCGGGCGCCGGCGGGCTGCAGATCGCGCGGGCGGCCGGCGTCGCGACCGAGGTGATCGAACACGGCGGCTTCCCGACGCGCGCCGCCTTCGATGCCGCGCTGGCCGCGCTCATCGATCGCTTTGATCCGGCGCTCGTGTTGCTTGCCGGCTTCCTGCGCGTTCTCACGCCGGAATTCGTCGCGCGCTACGAGGGCCGGCTCATCAACGTGCATCCTTCGCTCCTGCCGGCCTTCACCGGACTGGACACCCACGCCCGGGCGCTGGCCGCCGGCGTGCGCGTGCACGGCGCGACTGTGCACTTCGTGAGCCGCGACCTCGATGCCGGGCCGATCATCGCCCAGGCGGCGCTGGGCGTGGAGCCGGACGAGACCGCCGAGGCGCTGGCCGCGCGCGTGCTGGCGCTCGAACATGTGCTGCTGCCGCGCTGCGTCGAATGGATCATCCAGGGTCGCGTACGCCTGGCGGCGGGGCGGGTGGTTGCCGAAGGCCTGCATGCCGCCGATCTGCTGGTGACGCCGTGAGCGGCAAGCGGGCGCGGCCATCGGCGCCACGGGCCGGCCCGGCCGCGGGCGGCGCCAAGGCGGGCAAATCGGTCGGCGCGCGCCGCACGCCGGGCGAACAGCCGGTGCCGACGACGGCGACGCCACGGCCGCGGCGCGCAGCGGGCGATCAAGCGGCGACGGCGCGGCCGCGACGTACGGCGGGCGATCACGCAGCGCCGGCGCCGGCACGGCCGCGGCGCGCGGTGGGTGATCACGAGGCGCCGGCGACGCAGCGGCCGCGGCGCGCAGCGTTCGATCAGGCGGCGTCGGCGCCGGCACGGCCACGCCGTGCGGCGGGCGATCACGCGGCGCCGGCCATGGCGCGGCCGCGGCGCGCGGCGGCCGATCGTCCGGCGACGGGCCAGCGGGCGCAGGCCACATCGCGCTCGCCGGCCGAAGCGCGCTCGCAGGCCGCGCGCAGCGTCCTTGCGGCGACCGGGATGCGCTCGGCGACGCCGGACCGGTCCGGCACCGTCGCGGCGCCGGCAGCGCTTGCGCCGACCCGCAGCCTGCTGCCGGCGCGCAGCGAGCACGGCACGCGGGTCACCGAGCAGGTGGTCGACAGCCTGACCCAGTTGCTGGCCGTGCTGCTGCGCTTCGATGGCCCGGCCGATGCGCTCATGTCGCGCCACTTCAAGGCCGACCGGCTGCTCGGCAGCCGCGACCGCAGCCTGGTCGCCGAGGGCGCCTTCGACGCACTGCGCCGGCTGGCCAGTCTGCGCTGGCTCATGCAGACCGCCGACCCGCTGCGCGCGCCGCGTCTGGCGGCGCTCATCACGCTGGCGCGCCAGCATGGCATCGACAGCCTGGCCCCGCGCAGCCTGCGCGGCGACCAGCGGGCGGTGCTCGGCGCGATCGAGACGCCGCTGCGCCATGCGCCGGCCGCGGCCCAGGCCGAGGTTCCGCCCTGGCTGCTCGCCCGTGCCACGGCGCAATATCCGGACGCGGCGGCGCTGCTGGCGGCACTGGCCCAGGCCGCGCCGCTCGACCTGCGCGTCAACACGCTCAAGTCCGACCGTGCCGCCGTGCTCGCCGAACTGTGCAGCGCGACCCGCCTGCATGCGCCCATGCGCGCCGAGGCGGCGCGCTTCGGCCCCGAGGCGATCCGCCTGCAGGACAAGCCCGCGCTGACGCGCTGGCCGCTGTACCAGGATGGCCTGATCGAGGTCCAGGACGAGGGCAGCCAGCTCGTGGCGCGCTTGCTGGCGCCGCGGCGCGGTGAAATGGTGGTCGACTTCTGCGCCGGCGCCGGTGGCAAGACGCTGGCGATCGGTGCCCTGATGCGCTCGACCGGCCGCATCTATGCCTTCGACATCCACGCCAAGCGGCTCGCCGGCCTGGGACCGCGCCTGGCGCGCAGCGGGCTGTCCAACGTTTATCCGGCGGCGATCGCCAGCGAGAACGATCCGCGCATCAAGCGCCTGGCCGGCAAGATCGATCGCGTCCTGGTCGATGCGCCCTGTTCGGGCACCGGGACGCTGCGCCGCAATCCGGACCTGAAGTGGCGCTTCGACGAGCACGAGCTCGAACGGCTGCGCGGCGTGCAGGCCGCGGTCCTGGCCGGCGCGGCGCGCCTGGTCAAGCCGGGCGGGCGATTGGTCTATGCCACCTGCTCGATCCTGGCGCAGGAGAACCAGGAGCAGATCGCGGCCTTCCTCGCCGCACACCCGCAGTTCGCGGTGGTGGACGCGGCGGGGGTGCTGGCCGCGCAGGACATCCACGTCGATGCGGCGGCGCGCTTCGCGCCCTGGTTCGTCATGCTGCCGCACCTGCACGGCAGCGACGGCTTCTTCGCCGCGGTGCTGGAGCGGGCGCGATGAGCGCGCCGACGCCGATCGCCGAGCTGATCCAGGCCCTCGCCGAAGGACTGGCTCGCCCGCGCCACAGCGCCTCGGCGCTGGTCATCGGCGCGGCGCTTGCCGGCGCCTGGATCCTGACCCGCTGGCTGGGTGCGGTCGTGCGGCGACGGCGCACGCGGCGCGGTACCGCCGCTGCGGCGGGCCCGGCGTCGCGCACCTGGCCCGGCTTGATCGGGCAGCTGCGCCGCCTGCTGTTCCCGCTGCTCGCCCTGGTCCTGCTCTGGCTTGGCGAAGGGGTCCTGCGCCTGCGCCATGTGATCGGCGGGCCGGACGACGCGCGCCTGCTGCGCCTGGCAATGACGCTGGTGGGCACGCTGGCCGCGGTGCGCCTGCTGCTGGCACTGCTGCGCCGGGTGTTCCACCAGGCCCAGGTGGTGACGCTGCTCGAGCGCGCCATCGGCGCCGTGGCGGTCACCGGTGTACTGCTGTACGCGACCGGCGCCTGGGACGACGTCGTCGGCTGGCTCGCCGGCACCGAGCTGCCGCTGGGCACGAGCAGCCGGGTCTCGCTGTGGTCGCTGATGGTGGGCGGCACGACGACGCTGGTCGCCCTGCTCGGGGCGATGTGGCTCGGTTCGCTGATCGAGGAGCGGCTCGACCAGCAGAGCGGTCTGGAGCCCAACCTGCGCACCGTGCTGGGCCGGGTCGCGCGCGGCTTGCTGCTGGTCGTCGCGCTGCTGCTGGCGCTGGCCTTGTCGGGCATCGACCTCACGGTCTTGTCGGTGTTCGGCGGCGCGCTCGGCGTGGGCCTCGGACTGGGGCTGCAGCGCATCGCCAGCAATTACGTCAGCGGCTTCATCCTGCTGCTCGACCGCACGGTGCGCATCGGCGACCTGATCGCGGTCGATAAATACTATGGTCAGGTCACCCGGATCAGTACACGCTGCACGGTCGTGCGCGCCAACGACGGCACCGAGGCGGTGCTGCCCAACGAGATGCTGGTCTCGTCGCCGGTGGTGAACTACACGCTGGGCGACCGTCGCCTGTGCCTGAGCGTGCCGATCGCCGTCGCGCCCGAGACCGATCTGCCGCGGGCCCGCGAATTGCTGTGCGCCGCGGCGCGGGCCACGCCGCGCGTGCTCTCCGATCCGGCCCCGGTCGCGCTGCTCAAGGAGGTGCAAGGCGGCAATCTGCTGCTCGAAGTGGATTTCTGGATCGCCGACCCGGAGCAGGGTCGCCAGAATGTCCAGTCCGACGTGGCGATCGCCGCTGTGCAACGCTTTTCCCAGGCCGGCATACGCCTGGGCGTGCCGCGCAGCGAATGGCTGATGAACGGCGCGCCGGGGATCGAACGACTGGGCGGTTCCGCGGTCTGATCATTGGAAACCCGGGGGAATCGCGCCGGCAATGCGGCCGGAGCGCTTGTCACGTGCGGGTTACAATTCGAATGCCGGCGCCGCGCGCAGCCGGGTCCGCCCGTTCGGGCCGGACCGGCGCGAGCCGCTCGCTATTCATGGAGTTTGAATGGATTCTTTGCTCGATTTCGTCGCCCACGGGCTGCTCGACCTCAGCGCCTGGCAGTGCGTGGCGGTGGTACTGGTCCTGACCCACATCACGATCGCCTCGGTCACCATCTTCCTGCACCGGGCGCAGGCGCACCGCGCGCTCGACCTGCACCCGCTGGTCAGCCACTTCTTCCGCTTCTGGCTCTGGCTGACGACAGGCATGCAGACGCGCGACTGGGTCGCGGTGCACCGCAAGCATCATGCCAAGTGCGAAACCGCCGAAGACCCGCACAGCCCGCAGACCCGCGGCCTGCGCAAGGTGCTGTGGCAGGGCGCCGAGCTGTACATGGCCGAGCGGCAAAATCTCGAGACGCTCGAGCGCTACAGCCGCGGTACCCCGGACGACTGGGTCGAGCGCAAGGTCTACTCGCGCTGGATCTGGCATGGCTGCGCGATCATGCTGATCACCGATTTCGTGCTCTTCGGCGCCGTCGGCGTCACCATGTGGGCTGTGCAGATGGTCTGGATCCCGTTCTTCGCCGCCGGCGTGATCAACGGCGTGGGCCATTTCACCGGCTATCGCAATTTCGATTCCGCCGATGCCAGCGCCAACCTGTCGCCCTGGGGGCTGCTCATTGGCGGGGAAGAACTGCACAACAACCACCATACCTTCCCGACCTCGGCCAAGCTGTCGAGCAAGTGGTTCGAATTCGACATCGGCTGGGCCTACATCCGCACGCTCGAGCTGTTCGGCCTGGCCAAGGTGCTGCGCCGGGCCCCCGTGGCGCAGGTGGCGCGCGGCGCGTCGGCCGGCCGCCAGATCGATCTGCACACGCTGCAGACCCTAATCAACAACCGCTACGACCTGCTGGCGCGCTTTGCGCGCTCGGCGCAACGCGATTTCCGCGACGAATTGGCCAGGCTGCGCTTGTCCGCCGCCGACCGCGAACGCTTTGCCGCGCTGCGCCGCTGGGTGCGGCGCGATCCGGCCGCGATCCCCGAGGCGCACCGGCGGACGCTGCAAGACCTGCTGGCCCACAGCCGGGTCCTGCGCACCCTGATCGACATGCGGACCGAACTCTCGTCGATCTGGCAGCAATCGACCGTGTCACGCGAACAAATGCTGCTCGGCCTGCAGGACTGGATCGCGCGCGCCGAGTCGAGCGGCATCCGCACCCTGCAAGATGTCGCCGCGCGGATCCGCGGCTACGTGCCGGCGCCGGCCTGATCCGCGGTCCGACTCAGCCCAGGGCGACCAGCACCATGGCGCCCAGTGCGGTGGCGGCCACGCCCACGAGGCGCGTCGCCGACGCCTTTTCCTTCAGCACGAACACCGCCAGGAAACTCGCGAACAAGATCGAGGTCTCGCGCAGCGCGGCCAGGCGCGGCGTGGCACCCAGGCGCAAGGCGAACAGCGCCAGGCCGTAGCTGCAGATCGACAGCGCCCCGGAGATCAGGCCCGGGCGCCACTGCGACGCGGCCGAGCGCACGAAGGCCTGCCCGCGCCACAAGGCGAAGAAGGTCGCGATGCCGCCGCCCAGCGTGAGAAAAACCCAGACGATGTAGCTCGCGGCGCTGGGTGCGGCGCGCACGCCCTGGGCATCGACCACGGTGTAGGCGGCAACGAAAACACCAGTCAGCGCGGCCCAGCCGAGGGCCGCCGGACGGACCCGCTCCTGCTGCGCGTGGCTCAGGCCGATCGCCAGCACGCCGCTGCAGATCAGGCCGATGCCCAGCGCGATCGGGATGCTGATCGGTTCGCCGAAGAGCAGCACTGCGCCGCCCGCGGCCATCACCGGCGCCAGGCCGCGCGCCACCGGAAAGGCGACGCCCAGATCGGCCTGCTCGAACGAGCGGATCAGTGCGACGAGATAGAGCAGGTGGACCACCCACGACGCGGCCAGCCAGCCCCAGGCATGCTCGGGCAGCGGCACCAGGAATGCCGCCGGTGCGACCAGCACGGCGCTGAAACCGTCCATCCAGGCGCGTCCCGACATCTTGTCGCGCCCGGCCTTGAGGATGGTGTTGACCGTGGCGTGGATCATCCCCGAGAGGAGGATCAGCAGCGCCGCGCTCATGCCGGCGCCCGCAGGGCTGCGTCGCGGCCGGCCGGAGCGCCCGGTCGGGCCGGAACGGGCGGCGCGATATCCGGCAGCAGGTTCAAGGCAGAGGATTGCGGTAGCGATAAAAAAAATGCCGGCAGTGCCGGCATTTCGTCGTGCGGTGCCGGCCGGACGCCGCGCCGGCCGCCCGCTACTTGAGCTTGGTTTCCTTGTAATTCACGTGCTTGCGCGCCACCGGATCGAACTTCATGAGTTCGAGCTTCTCGGGCTTGGTGCGCTTGTTCTTGCTGGTCGTGTAGAAATGGCCGGTACCGGCCGACGACTCCAGCTTGATCTTCTCACGTGCTCCCTTGGCCATCTGCGAACCCCTTGATGTACTGCCAGGCCGGCGCTGCGCGCCGGCGCATTCGTTTGCCTAGCGGCGGACGGCTACAGTTCGCCCTTGGCGTGCAGGTCGGCCAGCACCGTCTCGATGCCCAGCTTGTCGATCGTGCGCAAGGCGGCATTGGTGATGCGCAGGCGCACCCAGCGCTTCTGCTCCTCGAGCCAGAACCGGCGGTACTGCAGATTCGGCAGGAAGCGGCGCTTGGTCTTGTTGTTGGCGTGCGAAACGCGATTGCCGACCATCGGTCGCTTCTTCGTGACGAGACATACGCGTGCCATGTCGATTTCCCTGTTGCCCCGCCCAAGCCGCCGGCGGAATGGCGCCCGCCGCTGCGCGGCGCGGGCGCTGGCCGCGCAAGGCCCGATGCCGGCGCAGCAAAGCCCGCGATTTTAGCGCAAAGCGCCGCGCCGTGCCAGGGGTGGTCGGCGCGCCGGCAATGCCGCCTGCTCAGCCGAATTGCACGGTGGTCGGCAGTGAATTCGGCGCCTCGGATGTCCCGCATTTTCCGCGATTGAATCGCCGCCGAATCGTGAAAATTCACCTCGTCCGCCCACCGGCGGAAATCCGCCGGCTCGGCCGGCAATCGCCAGCCGATCCGCTTGCCCTGGCGGGCCAGGCGGGGCGGGGAGGCGAATGTTGGCCGCACGAAGTTCCCTTTTCCCGACGCACCGTCGGGCCACCGCGCCCGCTTCGGAGGATGTCGCGGGCATCGCCGCGGCCCGGCCGACGCGGCCGTGGCCGATGCTGCGCTCCGCGTGGTTCATGCCGGGGCTGTGTCTTGCCCTGACCCTCGTGGGCTGGTACGGCGTCGAGCGCGACACCCGGAGCGAGGCCCATTTTCGCTTCGAGTACCTGACCCGCCAGGTCGAGTGGCGTATCCAGACCCGGATGCAGGACTACGAACGCATCATGCAGGGCGCCGCCGGGCTGATCGGCGCCAACGGCGCCGCGGCGCCTGCGGCCTGGCGCAGCTTCGTCGACAGCCAGCGCCTGCCGGTCAGCTTTCCCGGCGTGCAAGGCATCGGTTTCCTGCCGACCCGCGGGCGGGCGTTGCCTGCAATCGATGAAGTCGGCGCCCGGCCGATGGTCCAGGCGCGCGACGGCGGCCGCACTGCGTTGTCGGACCTCGTGGCGGTGGAGGGGAGCGACGAAAAACCGGGCGGCGCCGGCTTTGTCCCGGGTTATGTCCTGTACACGCCGGTCTACCGCGATGGCACCGTGCCGGCGACCGTGGACGCGCGCCGGGCGGCACTGCTGGGCTTCGTGGTCAGCGCCTTTCGTGCCGACGAATTGATGCCGGGCATCCTGCAGGAGCAATGGCCGGAGGTTCGCCTGCAGGTCTTCGATGGCCAGCCGACGGCGCCGGGCGCGCTGCTGTACGCCGCTCAGGGCCTGCCCAACGCCAGCGCGATCGGGCCCGGCGCCACGACCCGCGGTGTCGATCTGCTCGGTCATCCCTATACCCTGGCTTTCGCTCCGGCGCCCGCCTTCGAAATGACGATCGCCCGCGACAAGGCCCTGTTGGTCCTCGTTGCCGGCAGTGCCGTCAGCCTGCTGCTGTTCCTGTCGATCCGGGCGCAGATCGCGGTCGGCGCGCGGGCCACGCGGCTGGCGCAAGCCATGACGCGCGAACTGGCGGCCAGCGAGGCCCGTTGCCGCCGCCTCTACGAAGGTTCGCCGGCCATGCTGCAATCGATCGACGGCGACGGCCGACTGGTGGCGGTGAGCGATGCCTGGCTGCGCAAGCTGGGCTACCGGCGCGACGAGGTGCTCGGCCGGCGGTCGGTCGAATTCCTGAGCCCGGCGTCGCGCGCCTGGGCGCAAGACGCCGCGCTGCCGGGCCTGTTCCGCGGCGGCGCGGCCGACAAGGTGGAATACGAGATGGTCTGCCGCGACGGCTCGGTCATCGACGTGCACCTGACCGCCACCGTGCAGCCGGGCGAGCCGGTGCAGTCGCTGGCGCTGATCGAGGACGTGACCGCGCGCAAGCGCGCCGAGCGCGAAGCCGCCGCGGCGCACACCCGGGTCAGCGCGATGCGCGACCGCCTGGCGGCGATTGTCGATCATTCGGGCGACGCGATCATCGGCGAATCCCTTGGCGGCGCGGTCGTCGCCTGGAATCGTGGCGCCGAGAAGCTGTTCGGCCATCGGCCGCGCGACATCCTCGGGCGCACCATCGCGCCGCTCGTGCCGCCGGCGCTGGCGGCCGAAGAGACGGTCCTGGTCGACCGGGTGGTGCGCGGCGAGGTCGTGGCGCAGTACGAGACCGCGCGCGTGCATCGCGATGGCCGGATCATCGACGTCTCGATGACCCTGTCGCCGATCTACGACGGCGGCGGTTCCCTGGTCGGCGTATCGCGCGTCGTGCGCGACATCACGCCGCAGCGCATGCTGCGCGAAGTGCAGGCGCGCCAGGCGGCGATCCTGCAGAGCGCCGCGGTGAGCATCATCGCGACCGATCCGGCCGGATCCATCCGCAGCATCAATGCGGCGGCCGAACGCATGCTCGGCTGGCGCGCCGACGAGGTCATCGGCAGCGCCTTGACGGCGCTGATCGCGGTCGCGCCCGCGGCGAGCCGGGCCGGGCCGCCGCCGGCGTCCGGCGACCGGGAATTCGAGGCCCTGGTCGACCGGGCGCGTGGCGGCGCGGTCGACCAGCGTGAAATGACCTACCTGCGGCGCGACGGCAGCCGCGTGCCCGTGGCACTGTCGATCAGCGCGATCGACGCCGACGAGGGCCGCATCAGCGGCTTCATCTGCGTTGCCGTCGATCTCTCGGCGCAGCGCGCCCACGAGGCCCTGCAGCGCACCGCGCTGCGCGAGAAGGAGACCTTGCTCAAGGAGGTCTACCACCGCGTGAAGAACAACCTGCAGGTCGTCTCCAGCCTGTTCCAGCTGCAGCTGCGCCGCCTCCCGGAAGGCACGGCACGCACCGTCCTGCGCCAGTGTGCCGACCGGGTGCGCGCCATGTCGCTGGTCCATGAGCGGCTTTGCCGGCTCGATCAATACGATGCCATCGACATCGGTGGCTATATCGGCGAGCTGTGCGTATCGCTCGCCGCGGCGCACGGCGCGCGCGAGCGCGGCATCCGCATCGTCCACGAGGTCGAGCCGCTGGCCCTCGGCCTCGAGGCGGCTATGCCCCTGGGCCTGCTGCTCAACGAGCTGCTGTGCAACAGCCTCAAGCATGCCTTTCCGGCCTGCGCCGGCGCGCCGGGCGGGACCATCCGCGTACGCCTGTTACGCACGGCCGATGGCCGCGGCCTGCTCGAAGTCGAGGACGACGGGGTCGGCTTCGGCGTGCCGGCCGGAACGGAACAGCCGGCCTCGCTCGGTCTGCGCCTGGTCGAGTCCCTGGCGCGCCAGCTGAATGGCAGTTTGCAGCAGCCGAAACGACCGGCAGCCGGCGAGATCGCTCGCCGACCGGGCGCGCGCACGGCGCTGCGCTTCGATCTGGATGGCGCCGGCGGACCCGATCGACTGGCGACGGTCGAGCGGCCGCCTGTACCCTGGTTGCGGGCCCGCGACGCGGCCGCCACCCACGCGCTGGTGGCCTGACCCCATGATGGCCGCCGACATCGCCACGACCGGGTGCGCCACGGCGGGCCACGACGAGGGCCGCGGCCAGCGCTCGGTGGGGTCGGCGCCGACGATCGCCGGGGTGCCGGCGGACCGCCCGATGCGCATCCTGCTGGTCGAGGACGAGGCGGTCGTGGCGATGGACCTGGGCGACCAGATCGAGGAGATGGGCTATCGAGTTTGCGGCACGGCGGACAGTGCCGCCGCGGCACGGGCGGCGGCGCGCGAGCTGCAGCCCGACGTGGTGCTGATGGACATCGTGCTCAAGGGACCGCAGGACGGCATCGACATCGCCGCCGAGATCGGCGTGGCCGGGCTGGCGCCGGTGGTCTTCCTCACGGCATTCAGCGACCCGGCCACGGTGCGCCGCGCCGCCGAGGCGGCACCGTACGGCTACCTGACCAAGCCCTTCGATGCGGCCGAGGTGCGGGCGGCGATCGAGGTCGCGGCCCACCGCTTTGCGGCTGACCAGGCGCAGCGCGCGCGGCTTGCCGCGTTCGAGCCGCTGCGCCGCAGCGAGGAGCGCTTCCGCTCGGCGTTCGACTTTGCACCCCTGGGCATGGCCCTGATGTCGCTCGAGCTGCAATTCCTGCAGACCAATCCGGCCATGTGCCAGCTGCTCGGCCGTCCGGCCGCGGAGCTGGCGCAGTGCCATCGCGACGGCGTGACCCAGGCGCAGGATCGCGAGATCGAGGACCAGCAGCTCGCCCGGCTGCTCGGCGGCCAGGCCGCCGTGGTCGAGTTCGAGAAGCGCTTTGTCGACGCCGAGGGCCAGCCGGTGTGGACCCTGGTCAGCGTTTCGCTGCTGCAGCGCACTGGACTGCCACCTTGCTACGTCTACCAGGTCTACGACCTGCGGCGGCGCAAGGAGGTCGAACGCCGCCTGTCGACCCTGGCGCGGACCGATCCCTTGACCGGACTCGCCAACCGGCGCTTCTGGCGCGAAGAGGCCGACCGCTGCATCGCCGAGGCGCGGCACAGCGGGCGCACGGTCGGCGTGCTGTTTCTCGACCTGGACAACTTCAAGCAGGTGAACGACGCGCTGGGCCATGGCGCGGGCGACCAGCTGCTCAAGCTCGTGGCGCAACGCCTGCGCCGCTTGGTGCGCGCGCGCGACGTGGTCGCGCGCTACGGCGGCGACGAGTTCCTGGTCCTGCTCACCGACCTGAACTCGCGGTCCGACGTGGCGATCGTGGCGCACAAGCTGGTCGAGGCGGTGCGCCGCGAATTCCCGCTCGAAGCCGGGCGCGCGGCGGTCGGTTTGAGCGTCGGTGCGGCGGTCTACCCGTACGATGGGCGCGACACCAGCAGCCTGCTCGAGGCGGCCGACAACGCCCTGTACGGCGCCAAGGCGCGCGGCCGCAATCGGGTGCAGTTCAGCGCGCGGCCGGACGCGGCGCCGGTGCCGCCGACGGCCTGAGCGCGGCCCCGCCCGCGGCGCCATGGCCGCCGCGCGGCGCGCGCTTCAAAGCAGGCCGCGCTCGGCGAACGAGGTGCTGCGCCCGGCGGCGACCACGATGTGGTCGAGCACGCGCACGTCGACCAGCGCCAGGGCGCCTTGCAGCGCGCGCGTGAGGGCCTCGTCGGCCCGGCTGGGTTCGGCGATCCCCGAGGGGTGGTTGTGGGCCAGGATGACTGCGGCGCAGTTGTGGCGCAGGGCCTGCTTGACCACCTCGCGCGGATAGACCGAGGTCTGCGTGAGGGTGCCGCGGAACATCTCCTCGCAGGCGATCAGCCGGTGCTGCGCGTCGAGGAACAGCACGGCGAACACCTCGTGGCTGCGGCCGGCGAGCGCCAGGCACAGGTAGTCGCGCGCGGCGCCGGGCGATTGCATCGGCGCCGGCTGGCGCGCTTCCTCCTGGAGCAGGCGCTTGCCCAGCTCGACCACGACCGCCAGGCGTGCGGCGTGGGCGCTGCCCCAGCCGGGCAGGCGTTCGATCGCGCCGGCCGGCGCCGTGAGCAAGGCGCGCACGCCACCGAAGTGCTGCAATGCGGCGCGCGCGCAATCGAGCGCCGAGGCGCCGCGCGATCCGCTGCCCAGCAGCAGGGCCAGCAACTCGGTTTCCGAGAGCGCCGCGGCGCCCTGCGCCCGGAGTCGTTCGCGCGGCCGCTCGGAGGCGGGCCAGTTCTTGATGGCCATTTCGTGCCGGTTGTTGCGGGCGTTTAGAATCGGACCTGGGCCGCCGCTCGGAACGCGCCGCCGCGGCCCGACGGCGCGAGACCCTGAAAAAGAACCCATGTCCTCGATCGCACCCGATTCGCACGTCACTTTGCACTACCGCGTGGCGCTGCTGGTCGACGGCGTCGAGCGCGAGCTAGTGGATACCTTCGCGGCCAGGCCGGCAACGCTGCAACTGGGAGCCGGCCAGTGGTCGCCGGGCCTCGAGCGGCGCCTGCTGGGTCTCGAGGAAGGCGCCGCGGCGCAGTTCGAATTGCCGCCCGAGCAGGCCTACGGCGTCCATCAGCACGATCTGGTGCGCCGCCTGGGCCGCGACCAGCTCGTCGCCGCGGCCGATCCGGGCTGGATCGCCGAGCCCGGCGCGGCGGTCGAAATCCGCACGCCGGAAGGCGCAAGCGTGCGCGGCGTGCTGCTCGAATGCGACGCCCAAAGCGCCCGGGTCGACTTCAATCACCCGCTGGCCGGGCGGCCGTTGCGGGTGCGCGTCCAGGTGATCGGGGTCCTGTGAGCGCGGCCGGCCGCAAGGGGAACGAAATGGAACTGCTGCTCGCCCAGCCGCGCGGTTTTTGCGCCGGGGTCGACCGGGCGATCGAGATCGTCGATCGCGCCCTGCGCGTGCACGGCGCGCCGATCTACGTGCGGCACGAGATCGTGCACAACAACTACGTGGTCGCCGACCTGCGGGCCAAGGGCGCCGTGTTCATCGACGACCTGGCGCAGGTGCCGGCCGGCGGCACCGTGGTGTTCTCCGCGCACGGTGTGTCGCGCGCCGTGCAGGCCGAGGCCCAGCGGCGCGGCTTGCGGGTCTTCGACGCCACCTGTCCGCTGGTGACCAAGGTCCATGTCGAGGTGGCGAAGATGCGGGCCCAGGGCCGCGAGATCGTCATGATCGGCCATGCTGGGCATCCGGAAGTCGAGGGCACCATGGGCCAGACCGACGGCGGCATCCACCTGGTCGAGACCCTTGAGGACGTGTCGCGCCTGCAGGTCGGGAACCCGCAGCTGCTGGCCTACGTGACGCAGACCACCTTGTCGCAGGACGACGCGCACGCCATCATCGCCGCCCTCAAGGAGCGCTTTCCGCTGATCGCCGAGCCCAAACGCGGCGACATCTGCTACGCGACGCAGAACCGCCAGGATGCGGTGAAGGTGCTGGCGCCGCAGGTCGAGGTGGTGATCGTCGTCGGCAGCCGCACCAGCTCGAATTCCAACCGCCTGCGCGAGGTGGCCGAGCGCATGGGGGTTCCGGCCTACCTGGTCGACGGCGCCCAGGACATCGATCCGCAGTGGGTGCTCGGGCGCACGCGCATCGGCCTGACCGCCGGGGCCTCGGCGCCCGAGGTGCTGCTGCGCGGCGTCTGCGATCGCCTGCGCGAGCTGGGTGCGCGCTCGATCCGCTCGATCGAGGGCGTGGTCGAGGACATCGTGTTTCCGATGCCGCGCGGCCTCGGTGGCGGCAACACCGGCGAGCCGCCGCGGGGCGTGGCGTGAGCGCCACGGCGGCGCCGGCCGAGGTCGCCCTCGTCGTCGTCGCCTTGCAGTCGGCCGGCGTGCTGCTGGCCGCCTACCTGATCGGCTCGATCCCGTTCGCGGTGGTCGTCAGCCGCGCCTTCGGCCTGGCCGATCCGCGCAGCTTCGGTTCCGGCAATCCCGGGGCGACCAACGTGCTGCGCAGCGGCAACCGGCCGGCGGCGCTGCTCACGCTGCTTGGCGATGCGGCCAAGGGCGGCGTGGCGGTCCTGTTGTGCCGCGCCGTCGCCGACGACCTGGCGATCGGGGCGTCGCTCCCGGCCTGGGCTGGCGCCGCGGCGTTCGCCGGCCACCTCTACCCGGTATTCCTGCGTTTTCGCGGCGGCAAGGGCGTGGCCACCTTCCTGGGCACGCTGCTGGCCCTGGTGCCGATCGTCGGGCTGGGCACCTGCCTGCTCTGGGTCGGCATGGCGGCGCTGTTTCGGTATTCCTCGCTGGCCTCGGTGATCAGCGCGCTGTGCGCGGCGTTTTCCCTGCTGGGGATCGCCGCGCCGCCGGGCGCGCGGGCGGCGGTGGCCCTGATGAGCGCCTTTCTGGTCTGGCGTCACCGGCGCAATCTGGCGCAACTGGTGGCCGGCACGGAGTCGCGCATCGGCCAGCGCGTCGCCGCGCCGCCGGCCGCCGACGCGGCGCACGGTGGCACGCCGCTCGATCGTGCGGCGGGCCACGGCGGTTGACGCCGGCGCATCGCGCACCGGCTCAGAGGCCGGCGCAAAGGTCCCAGCGCGGTCGGGCGCGCAAAATGGCCGGGCCCGCCGCCGACCCATCGTCGGCGGCGCCCGACAGCCGCACGAAACCGGCGTAGGCGATCATGGCGCCGTTGTCGGTGCACAGGTCCGCGGGCGGATAGAACACACGGCCGCCGTGCGCCGCGAGCGCGCCATCGAGGGCCTCGCGCAGCTGCACATTGGCGCCGACGCCGCCGGCCACGACCAGCCGAGCCAGGCCGGTACGGCGCAGGGCCAGCATGGTCTTGGCGGTGATGACATCGACCACCGCGGCGACGAACTCGAGCGCGATGTCGGCGCGGTCCTGCTCGCACAGGTTGCCGCGCTTGCGCACCGCCGTCAGGACGGCGGTCTTGAGGCCGCTGAAGCTGAAGTCCAGCCCGCCGCTGTCGAGCAAGGGCCGGGGCAGGCGCAGGGCACCGGGAACGCCGAACTGGGCCAGCCGCGAGACCGCGGGTCCGCCCGGGTAGCCCAGACCGAGCAGCTGCGCCGTCTTGTCGAAGGCTTCGCCGGCGGCATCGTCGAGGGTCTCGCCCAGGCGCTCGTAGCGGCCCGGCCCGCGCACGTGAAGCAACAGGGTATGGCCGCCCGAGACCAGCAGGCAGATGAACGGAAATTCGGGTGCCGGACGGGCCAGCAAGGGCGACAGCAGGTGCCCTTCGAGGTGATGCACGCCGATCACCGGCTTGCCCAGCGCAAGACCGAGCCCCGCGGCCACGCCGCAGCCGACCAGCAGCGCGCCCGCCAGGCCCGGGCCCGCGGTGACCGCGATGGCGTCCAGTGCCGCCAGCGGGCGATTGGCCTGCGCGAGCACCTGCTCGATCAACGGTACGAGGTGACGTACATGGTCGCGCGAGGCCAGCTCGGGAACCACGCCACCGTAGGCGCGGTGCAGCTCGATCTGCGCATGCAGCGCGTGCACCAGCTCGCCGCTCTGGCTGTCGTACAGCGCGACCCCGGTTTCGTCGCAGGAGGATTCGATGCCAAGCACCTGCATGCGGCGATCTTACGCGTGCCGGGCCTCGAAACAGCCGCCGCCACGGGCCGCCGGCCGACGACCGGCCGGCGGTCGGGCCGCCAGGCTAGAGCGGCACGCTGCCCTCGACGCAGGTGACGCAGGCGCCGCCGACCCACACCGTCGCGGCGTCGTCGGCGTCGATGGCGACCCGTCCGGCGCGCTGCAAGCGCGTCCCTTGCGCCACGCGGTACCGTGGCGGCGCCAGCGACGTGCCGATCAGCCACTGTGCCAGTGCGGCATTGAGACTGCCGGTGACCGGATCCTCGGCGATGCCCTCGCTGCTGGTGAACGCCCGGACCTCGAAATCGCAAGGATCGTGCGGATCGCCGGCGCGCGGCGCGTCCCACGGACCGATCACGCCGACCAGTCCAAGCAGGCGCAGCGCCGCCGGGTCCGGTTCGAGCGCCAGGACGGTGCTGGCGCTGTCGAGCAGCAGCCCCAGCCAGCGTGGCCCGTTGTCCAACCAGGCGGCGGCGCGCAGCCGCTCGGGCGGCAGGCCCAGCGCGCCCAGCGCGGCGACACGCGTCGGCTCGTCGACCGCGGCGCGACGCAGCGCTGGGGCGCGGAACGCCAGGCCGCCAGGGAAAGGGCGCAACGTGACGAGGCCGACGCCGCACTGTTGCACGATCCGCTGCGGGTCGCGCGGCACGCCTCCGGCGGCCAGCCAGGCGTGGCAGCCGCCCAGGGTCGGATGGCCGGCGAACGGCAGTTCGCGCGCCGGCGTGAAGATGCGCAGCTCGTAGTCGGCGGCCGGGTCGCGAGGCGGCAAAAGGAAGGCGGACTCGCTGAGGTTGGTCCAGTTGGCGAAGCGCTGCATGGTCGCCCCGTCTAGACCGCCGGCGTCGACCACGACCGCGAGCGGATTGCCCAGGTAGGCGGTGGCCGTGAAGACATCGACTTCCAGGTACGGTCGTTGGCGCATGGGATCGCTCCAGTTGGTTTCATATTGCGGATGTTGGCCCGAGGCGTCCGCCGCAACCCGCCGATTCCGATGTTATTTGCGGGGTCGCCGGCGGTCAGGCGCTGGAAATCCGCCATGAATTGGGCTATGATTTCGGGCTCCGTTGCGCGTTCCTGGCGCCGTTCGTCGGCACCACCGGGCCCGCGCCAGCGTCGAGGGATCCGATTACGCAGCACCGTGCGCCGCAGCGAGCCAGAGAGCCTAGTAGATGCCAACGATACGCGTCAAAGAGAACGAACCTTTCGAAGTCGCCCTGCGCCGCTTCAAGCGCACGATCGAAAAGAGCGGCCTGCTGACCGAATTGCGCGCACGCGAGTTCTACGAAAAGCCCACCACCGAGCGCAAGCGCAAGAAATCGGCGGCCATCAAGCGGCATTTCAAGCGCCTGCGCAGCCAGATGCTGCCCAAGAAGATGTACTGAGCGCGCCGGCTCGCCCGCCGCATCCGCCCGGGTGCGGCCGGCGGTGCCGCGGTCGCCACACGGGAAACGCGCCGCTCCGGCGCGTTTTTGTTTTTCGGCTCCTGCCGCATCCGGACCTGACCGGCACGCGTCGGAATTGGCAAAATGGAGTCGGCGGCACGCCTCGCATCGCCGGCGATTGGCCGCGCTCGCCCTGGGAGCAAGCATGAACCTGAAAGACCGCATCACCGAGGACATGAAGGCCGCCATGCGGGCGCGCGAGCCCGAGCGGCTGGGCGCCATCCGCATGCTGCTGGCGGCGATCAAGCAAAAGGAGGTCGACGAGCGCGTCGTCGTCGACGACCCGGCCACGGTGGCGATCGTCGAGCGCCTGATCAAGCAGCGCAAGGACTCCATCGAACAATTCGGCAAGGCCGGCCGCACCGACCTGGTCGACAAGGAATCGGCCGAATTGCGCCTGCTTCAGGGCTACCTGCCGCATCCGCTCGGCGCCGAGGAAGTGCGCGCGGCGATCGAAGCGGCCATTGCCGAAGCCACGGCCGGCGGCACGGCGGCGGGCCCGGCGGCCATGGGCAAGGTGATGGCCCTGCTCAAGCCGCGCCTGGCCGGGCGGGCCGACATGGCGCAGGTTTCGGGCCAGGTCAAGGCGCGTCTGGCGGGCGAGTAACGGCCGCCGCCGTGATTCCGCAGGGCTTCATCCTCGACCTGCTGGCCCGCGTCGACATCGTCGACGTGGTCGGCCGTCACGTCCAGCTCAAGAAGGGCGGGCAGAACCTGGTCGGCCTTTGTCCGTTCCATGGCGAAAAAACGCCCTCGTTCACGGTCAGCCCGACCAAGCAGTTCTTCCATTGCTTCGGCTGCGGCGCGCACGGCTCGGCCATCGGGTTTCTCATGGACCACCGCGGCATGGGTTTTGTCGAGGCGATCGAGGAGCTGGCGCAGGGTGCCGGCATGACCGTGCCGCGCGACAGCGTGCGCGACGGCCAGGAGGCGGCGCAGCAGCGCGGCCTGACCGACGCGCTGCAACGCGCAGCCGATTTCTACCGCGCCCAGCTCAAGGACTCGCCCAAGGCCATCGCCTACCTGAAGTCGCGCGGCCTGACCGGCGCCACCGCGGCGCGCTACGCCCTGGGCTACGCGCCCGACTCCTGGCAGCCGCTCAAGGCGGTGTTCGACGAATACACCGACGCGCGCCTGGTCGATGCCGGGCTGGTCATCCAGGGCGAGGAGAACAAGCGGTACGACCGCTTTCGCGGCCGCATCATGTATCCGATACGCAACCGGCGCGGCAGCGTCATCGGCTTCGGGGCCCGGGTCATCGACGGCGGCGAACCCAAATACCTCAACTCCCCGGAAACCGCGCTCTACCACAAGGGCCAGGAGCTGTACGGACTGTTCGAGGCGCAGGAAGCCATTCGGCGACGCGGGCGGGTCATCGTCTGCGAAGGCTACATGGACGTCATCCAGCTGGCCCAGGCGGGCTTCGGCGAAGCGGTCGCCGCGCTGGGCACGGCGATCACCGCGCAGCACGTCTCGACGCTGTTTCGCCTGACCGCCAACGTGATCTTCGCCTTCGATGGCGACGCGGCCGGGCGCAAGGCGGCACGGCGGGCACTCGAAGCGACCCTGCCCGTGATCGGCGACGACCGGCGTGCCAGTTTCGTGTTGTTCCCCGATGGCGAGGACCCCGACAGCCTGGTCCGGGAACACGGCGCGGGCGCCCTGGAGGCCGAATTCGGCCGGGCGCAGAGCCTGTCGCAATGGTTCCTGCGCTGCGTCGCCGAGGGCCTGGACCTGGCGCAGCCCGAGGACCGCGCCGCCGCGGTGTCGGCGGCGCAGCCCTGGCTGCAGTCGATGCCGACCGGTGCCTTGCGCATGCAGCTCGTGCGCGCCCTGGGCGAGGCGACCCTCACGCCGGCACAGGATCTCGAAAGCCTGTTCGGCCTGGCACCGTGGCGCCGCCTGCCGCCGCCGCGCGCCAGCAGCCAGGCAGCGCGGCCGGTGCGCGAGGTCGAGAGTCTCAAGCACCGCCTGCTGCAGCGCTTGCTCGCCTTCCCGGCCTTGGCGCGCGAATTCAACGCGCAGATCGCCGCGCTGGCGGCGGAGGGCGACAGCGACCTCGACCGCCAGCTGGTCGAGGTCTGGCGCGCCGCGACCAGCGCGCCGGTGGCGCACAGTGGCGCCGTCCTGGAGGTGCTGGTGCAGAGCGCGCATATCGACGAATATCGCGCGCTCTCGACGCGGGATCTGCACGGCGAGGACGACGAGTCCCTGGCCAAGGAGGAGCTGCGTGCCGGCTTCGTCGCGCTCGACGAGGCCCGCGTGCGCGGCGAGATGGATCTCATCGCCGCGACACAGCCCTCGCCCGAGGCCGAACGGCGCTACCGTGAACTGGCCGGCCAGCTGGCCGAGTTGCGCCGCCGGCGGCTGGTCGCGGTGCAGGGCGGCGCGGCGACTTGACCCGGCGCCGGTTGCGCCGCGCCATGGCTGTCGGCATCGCGGTCGGCACGGCGCCGGACGCAATTTCGGGGTCAAAAAGGCATCACGTCAGCGCGAAATCTGATAAAATTCGCGGTTACTTCGCGTCCGCCCTCGTGCGGACCTTCAGGAGGCAACAGCCTCCCACGCGCCAGATGCGGCGCATTGCTGGTCGGCAGGTCCCGCGGAACATCGCGGCAGTCTAGGGCACGGACCCTGGCACCGGGCGCGGTCGAAACGGACCGGGCCTCGGGGCGGGCCGCTGTGCGCATGGCCGGTCGGTCGCGCGCCGCGGCGCACGTCTGCAGCGCGGGAACATGCGTGCAGCGGTCCGGTCGAACCGGCAGGTGGTGGTGCAATCCGACATTCGAGCAGGAGTTGCGCGGGCCGCGCGGCACGACCCGGCAGCCCGTGCCAGGACAATTCTCGCCGCGATGCAATTTGACGAAGGATCAGGGACGATTCTATGACCAAGGCCAAACCGGCAACGCCGAAGAAGAAGGTTTCCGCGCTCAAGACGGCAAGCGCGCCCAAGAAGACGGCAGTGAGTGAGGTCAAGGCGGCGGCGAGCAAGCCCGTCGCCAAGACCAAGGCCGTCGTGGCGGCGCCGGAAACCCTCAAGCCGGCTGGCAAGCCGGCCGCCAGGACGCCCGCCGCCGTGGCGGGCGCGGCGGCGGCCGCGGCGGCCAAGCCCAAGGTGCCGGCCGTCAAGGCCAAGCCGCGCGCCGAGGGCGCCGACGGTGGCGATGCCGTTCCCGAGGCGCGCGACGACACGGTCGATCCGGGCGTGCAGGTCGCCGAGAAGATGAACCCTAAGCAGCGCGCCAAGGACCGGCGCGCCAAGGAGCGCGCACTCAAGGAGGCGCTCGAGCGCAGCTACCAGGGCTCGCAGGAGGACCTCGAGGCGCGGCGCAACAAGCTCAAGGCGCTGATCAAGCTGGGCAAGGAGCGCGGCTTCCTGACCTACGCCGAGATCAACGACCACCTGCCGGACAACCTGGTCGACGCCGAGGCGATCGACTCGATCATCAGCACGTTTGGCGACATGGGCATCCAGGTCTACGACCAGGCGCCCGATGCCGAAACGCTGCTCATGAACGAGAACGTGCCGGCGGCGGCCACCGACGACGACGCCGAGGAGGAAGCCGAGGCGGCGCTCTCCACGGTCGACGCCGAATTCGGCCGCACGACCGACCCGGTTCGCATGTACATGCGCGAGATGGGTTCGGTGGAACTGCTGACCCGCGAAGGCGAGATCGAGATCGCCAAGCGCATCGAGGACGGCCTCAAGCACATGGTCATGGCCATCTCGGCCTGCCCGACCACGGTCGCCGAGATCCTGGCCTATGGCGAGCGCATCGGCGGCGGCCAGATCCCGATCGACGAGGTGGTCGACGGCCTGGTCGATCCCGAAGCCGAGGAATTCCCGGCGGCGGCGGCCGAGGCCGACGACGACGACGAGGAAGGCGACGACGCCGAAAACACCGACATCGGCGCCAGCGGCATGACCGCGGCCCAGCTCGACGAGCTCAAGGCGCGCGCCCTCGAACGCTTCGAGCGCGTCGGCAAGCTCTTCGAGAAGATGCGCGTCGCCTTCGAGAAGGAAGGGTACAAGTCCAAGGCCTATTCGAAGGCCCAGGAGATGATCCTCGAAGAGCTGATGTCCCTGCGCTTCACCGCCAAGATGGTCGAGAAGCTGTGCGATTCGCTGCGCAGCCAGGTCGAGGAGGTGCGCGGCATCGAGAAGAAGATCTACGACATCATGGTCAACAAGTGCGGCATGCCGCGGCCGCATTTCCTCAAGCATTTCCCGGGCGCCGAGACCAACGCGCGCTGGGTGACGCGCGAGGCCGAGGGCACCGAGGCCTACGCCGAGGTCCTGCGCCGCAACCTGCCCGCCGTGCACGAGCTGCAAAGCAAGCTGGGAGCGCTGCAGAAGCGCGTCGTGCTGCCGCTCAAGGACCTGCGCGAGGTCTACAAGCAGATGGCCACCGGCGAGGCCAAGGCGCGCAAGGCCAAGCGCGAGATGACCGAGGCCAACCTGCGCCTGGTGATC
>Ga0209698_10001598_pt1 | contig 26050 bp, 22 predicted proteins | sample LitLauG_LLR_2012_FD_187203 | JGI IMG/M metagenome (GOLD analysis project Ga0209698, IMG submission 187203) | Freshwater sediment microbial communities from Pennsylvania, USA - Little Laurel Run_MetaG_LLR_2012 (SPAdes) (version 2) | ecosystem: Environmental > Aquatic > Freshwater > Creek >... | reverse complement strand
TGCGCGCATCTATGTTGGGGCGACGGCGGATGTGGTCGTGGCCATCGCCCAGAGCGGACTGGCGAAGGCGCGGCGTTTCGAGGTGTTGGGCGAATGGACCGGGCCGATTGATCCGCCCCAGGCGTTTGACGTCGTCGCGGGCGAGGACGGCGCGGCGCTTGCGCATCTGCCGATGGCGACGGGTCGGCGCGGCGTGATCGCCATCGAAGCGGTGTGGCTGCGCTGGCGCGGGCCGTTGGGCCTGAGCGAGCGGCTGCGCCGGACGGCGGTTGAGAAGCGCATCGAAATCCTGCCCGACGTGCGCTCCATTCAGGCCAACGCGTTGCAGTTCGTGACCCGCGAGGCCATCGACGGCGTCAAGGTGCAGACGCAGCGCGGCGAGGGCGCGGAGTACGAATCGCTGCGCGACCACGTGCCGGGGCTCGACAATCGCTTTATTGACTGGAAGCAGTCAGCCAAGCATCGCAAGCTGCTGTCGAAGGAATTCCGCATCGAACGCAATCATCAGGTCGTGCTCGCCTATGACACCGGCCGGCTGATGTGCGAGCCGCTCGGCGAGCTTGCCCGGCTCGATCACGCGCTGCACGCGGGGTTGCAACTGGGCTGGGTGTCGCTGCGCCACGGCGACTTCGTCGGCGCCTATGGATTCGACGCGCGGGTGCGCCAGTTCGTGCAACCGGCGCGCGGACCCCGCTATTTCCAGCAATTGCAGCGCGGCGCCAGCGCGCTGGGCTATTACACCGAGGAAACCAATTACACGCTGGGACTTGCCGAACTCAACGCGCGGCTGAAGCGGCGCGCTTTGGTGATCCTGTTCACCGAATTCGTCGACACCACCACCGCGCAATTGCTGCTCGACAGCGTGCAGCGCATGGCCAACCGCCACGCCGTCGTGTTTGTTACGTTGCGCGATTCTGTGCTGACCGACGCCGCCGACGCCCCGCCGCGCGATTTTCGCGCCATCGCCGAGGCTTTGGTGGCGCGCGACTTCGCGCGCGAGCGCGCCGTAGTGCTGGAGCGGTTGCAGCGCATGGGCGTGCATTGTCTGGAGGCGCCGCCGCGCGGCCTCGCAGTCGGGCTCGTCAACCGCTATCTGGCGATCAAACAAAGGGGGCTGCTGTGAACGTCGAGACCGCGCCGCGCGTCGTCGCGACGCTGCGCAGCGCCGAGTTCCGCAAGGGTCGGGAGGCGGCCTGGCGCGAACTCGACGAACTCATAAGCAAGGTCGAGACCAAGGGCGTGCCCTCGCTCTCGGCCGACGAACTCAGGCGACTGCCGCGCCTCTATCGCACGACCGTGTCGTCGCTGTCGGTGGCGCGATCCATCGCGCTCGACCGCAACATGCTGCTTTATCTGGAAGGGCTGGCGCTGCGCGCCTATTTCATCGTCTATGGCCCGCGCGTCGGTTTGGGCCAAAGTTTCTGGCTATTCCTGACGCGCGGCTTTCCCGAGCAGGTGCGCAAGTCGATGGGCGCCGTTCTGCTGTCGTTCTCGGCGATCCTGGTCGGCGTCGCGGTGGGCTTTGCGCTGGTCGCCTCCAACGAGGATTGGTTCAGCGCCTTCGCCCCGTCGGGTCTGGCGGGCGGGCGCGGCCCCAGCAGCACGGCGGAGGAATTGCGGACGGAGGAAATCTTCGCGCCGTGGCCGGGATTCGTGAATTCCTTCGTCGTGTTCGCCAATTTCCTGTTCCGCAACAATGCGTCGGTCGCCATACTGGCCTTCGCGCTCGGCGTCGCGGGCGGGGCGCCGACGCTGGTGCTGCTGGCCTATCAGGGCCTCGTCTTCGGCGCCTTCGTCGCGCTGCATTATCATCGGGGTTTGCTGGTCGACTTCCTCGGCTGGGTGTCGATCCACGGCGTCACCGAATTTGGCGCGATCATCCTTTGCGGCGCCGGCGGGTTGGAGATAGCGAGGACCATGCTGGTTCCCGGCCGCTATTCGCGGCTGGAAAACCTCGCGCTGCGAGGGCGCGAGGCGACGGCGCTGGCGGGGGGCGCCGTCTTGATGCTGTTCGTCGCCGGTCTGATCGAGGGGGGCTGTCGTCAGCTCATCGCCTCGACGCCGTTGCGGTTTGCGTTCGCGGCGGCGACGGCGGCGCTTTGGTTCCTCTATTTCCAGCGTTCGGGCAGGAGCCGCAGCCATGGCGCGTAGGCTCGAGCGCATCAACAAATTTCTCGAGGGCGCAAGACGCAATCGCCGCGAGATCGTCACGCCGGAGGGCGTGGAGCTGGAGATCGAGATCGCCAATCATGGCGAGCGCATCACGGCGTTTCTGATCGACCTGTTCTTCTGGCTAATGACGGCGTTGTTTCTGGGATTGGTGTTCCTGCTGCTGGTGCACGAGCAACTGAACGGCGCCGTGGCGGGCACGATCGTGCTGTTCCTCGGATTTCTTTTGCGCAATCTCTATTTCATCCATTTCGAACTGACCACGCAGGGCTCGACGCCGGGCAAGCGCATCGTCGGCCTCAGGGTGATCGACGCCGAGGGCGGCGCGCTGACGCCGGGCGCGGTGGTGGCGCGCAATCTGACGCGCGAGGTCGAAACATTCCTGCCGCTCGGCATATATTTGAGCTTGCCGGCGGCGGGCGAAGCGTTATGGACGCATCTGGCCTATCTAGGATGGATGGGCGTCGTCTCGGCGCTGCCGCTGTTCAACCGCGACCATCGCCGCGCCGGCGACCTGATCGGCGGTACGGTGGTGATCGCGATCCCCAAGCGCCGGCTGTTGGCTGAACTGGGCGAGGAGCGCGCGGCTTATGTGTTCGACCGTCGGCAGTTGGAGGCTTACGGCGTGTTCGAACTGCAGGTGCTTGAGGAGGTGCTGCGCCGTCCGCCTTCAGGGGAGACCACGCGCATCCTCGGCGACGTTTGCGTGCGCATCTGCCGCAAGATCGGCTGGGAGAGCGCGCCGCCCTTGCAGGACGCTCGCGCGTTTCTAACGGCGTTCTATGCCGCCGAGCGCGCCTTTCTGGAGCGCGAGCAATTGTTCGGCGTCTATCGCGAGGACAAGGCAAGCGCGCCGCGCCGCGAAAGTTAATCGAACACGCGCGCCAATTGGTCGACGTCGACCCCCTCCTTGTCGGCGCGCAACTCGCTATAGGCGACCGCGCTCAGCACCGAGCTGAACCCGACAAGCACTGAGCTGCCGACGAATTTGACCAAAGCGCCCACAACGGGGCCGAGCAGCGCTTTGCCAACAAAGCCGGCGCCAATACTGCCCAGCGCGACGGCGACAAGAATGGCGATATACAGTCCAAATATTGGCCAGCGGTAGCCTTTGGTGAGTTCGCGGCTGCGGCGCAGCGCGCGCAGGGGCCCGATGGGTTCGAGGACGCAAGCCGGTTGGGCGACGAAAATCATGACGGAGTAGATGAGGCCCGGAACCAGCAACAGGAGCATCAGCAGACCTATGAACAACCCGCCGAGCAGCGAGACCCCGAGCACCGGCCAGAAGCGCGAGAACGCCACCGAGAAAGCCTCGCCGAGCGTAAAGCTGCGTTGGCGCATGATCTGGAACGCGCCGAAGAGGTTGGTGGCCGCCGAGATCGGCGCGACAACCAGCCCCGTAAGGGATGCGAGGCCCGCCGCCACGGTCCTCGCGCTTGGGTCGGCGACCACGATAAGGTCGATGACCAGCGTCGGAATATAGACGATGCCCGTCAGGAGGAAGAACTTGCCAAACCCCTGACTGAAGACGGACGCGCTCCGGCTGAACGTGCGCCCGACCGAGAACGGCTCTCCCGCCGTTGCGTAGTCGAGATCGACGGCTTCGCTCATCTTTCAAACACTCCCGAGGCGGCTTGCGAAGTGTCGTTCAATCGAACACGCTGGCCAGTTCGTCGACGCTGACGCCTTCCTTCGCCTCACGCAGTCCGCTGTAGGCGACGGCGTAGAGCACCGCGCCGAAGGCGCCGATGAAGGCTTCGGAGACGAATTGGCCGACGGCGCCGGCGACAGGGCCGATCAGCAAGGTGATGACCGTCACGGCGCCGACGCTCGCCAGCAAAGCGACGATGAAGAGGAAGATGAACAGCCCGAAAATCGCCCAGCGATAGCCTTTTGTGAGTTCGCGGCTGCGGCGCAGGCTAGCGTTCGGCCCCAGTCTTTCAACCACGCAGACGGGCTGAGCGACGAAGATCATGCACGCGTAGATGATCCCCGGTACGATCAGCAGCATAGAGAGGACGCCCGTCAACACGCCGCCGATAAGTGCGACGCCGAGCATCGCCCAGAAGCGCGAGAAAGCCACCGAGAACGCTTCGCCGACGGTGAAGCTCCGTCGGGTCATAAGCTGATAGGCGCCGAACAGGCAGGCGGCCGCGGTGATCGGACCCACGATAAGCTGCACGAGAGTCGCGATCGCCGTCCCGGCGCCCTCCGCGCCCGGAATGACGGCCGCGACGACGCCGACGATGAGCAGCGGGATATGCGCGATCGCCGTCACGGCGAAGAACTTGCCGAACCCCTGGCGGAACACCGTCAGAGTGTCGCCGAAGGTTCTCCCGATGGAGAACGGCGTCGCTGCGGCGCCCGATACAGCGCCGTTTCCTAAACCAATAGCGTTGCTCATTTGGCTTTCCCCCTTTGGACAGCGAAACCTTCATGACCGCGCGGCGCAAACAACGCCGCTGAACGGAAAGCTTTTCGGCTTCGTTTCGCCCCTTGCGCCCTGTCAAGCTCTATTCGGTTCGCTCAAGATGCGCTGCTGCCGCAGCGTTCACGAAGCCATATTTATGCATTGAACACAATCGGGTCGAGCGAGCCGACAGGCGGGCCGTGCAGCGTTTGCAGGACAAGTCGATAGGGAGCGCGATCATGCCAAAGATAGCATCTCTTGCATCCATTCAAGACATGCGAAATCAAGCCGCGCAGCTTTTGCGTCTATATTTGAAGATTTGATGATATCAGGGCGAAAAACCGAACGCCGCGCATCTCAACAGCAAGAGGGGCGACTTCTGATTATAGCGCAATTAAGCGCAAGTTTCCGGGAAAAAACGGCCAAGGCGAGACCTCTAGCTGTCATGCAGGTCGGCGGCGATAGAGACTCAGTTCAAGCGGCGCACGCGCCGAAGTTGTCAGAGAGCCAAAGCGCTCTCAAGTCTCTGCGCCTCGACGCCGCCTTCGGCCCTGCGCCAATATCGCCCGGAACCTGCGAGATCGACGACGACCATTCGCGCGCCTGGCGGCAGCGGCGTCTGGCCGTTTGTCCAGCGATGCGAGAACCCGCCCGCGTCGATTTCCCAGTCCTGCCAGCCCGAAGCGCAGACTTCGTCGCGCTCCAGCGCCAGCGCCCGCCCGTCGATTTCCAAGGCGCCCACGCAGAGCCCCAGGCGGCGCAAATCTGCGCTTTCCGGCAGCGTGTGCGCCGGTACGAAGACGCGCGAACGCAGCGCGATCTCTCGTCCCCCCGGTGGAAGCGCGAAGGCCAGCCGCGTCTGGCTCAAACGGATCGGTTCGATCCGCAACCCGTCAACCACGACATGCGGGTCCGCGTCTTCGTCGAGGCGCCAGCCCTGTTCCTGCAAACGCAAGCGCAGCCGGGCCTTCGCCACCGTGACGGCGGGGCCGTCGAAGACGAGCGGCAGGCAGGCTTGCGTCCAATGTTTGGGCGCGAAGTCCGGATGCGCCTCGACATATGCCGCCCCGTTCTCGAAAGCGGCGCGGTTGCCGGTGTCGAGATAGCTTTCGGCGCGCAACCCTTCCGCGAAAATGACGTCGTGCGCGTCGAGTTCGACATGCCAATATTCGACCTTCTCGTCAGCTTCGCGCGCGATAGTGATCCCGTTGACGAGCGCGGACACGGGGATCAGCGCGTCGTCGAAGGCGAGGTTGTGGCCGGGGCTCAGCCGGAGATCGGCGCCGGGCAGACCGGGGCCGAACGCGCCCGCGCAGACACGCACGGGCCGCACCTCGTCGGGCCGGGGATGTCGCTTGATATCGAGCCGCCGCCGCCCCAGCCAGACCACCGGACGAAAGCCTCCTGAGGCGACCATGAGCCGGTCGCCGACCGCCAAATCCTCAATGGCGACTTCGCCGCGCTCGGCGCGAAGTCGGGTCCCGCGCCCGTAACAGGCCGCCGACAGCGTTTCGTCGAACACGACGTTTCCGGCGGCGCCCGCGAATTGTTGGCCGCTGGCGCTGATCGTCGAGATCGGCGTCGGCGTCAGCATCCCGGCCGGCGCAGCGACGGAAAAGCTCTGGACGACGCCGTTCTGGTCGAGAAATCCATGCGCGACGCCGGTCGCGTCGGCATATTGACCCACCAGTGCGCCCGAGGCCGCGACCCCGGTGAATTTCGCGGTTACGGCGCCGGGCGGCGTGAAGGTCGTGTAGACGCCGCCTTGTTCAGCGAAGGCGAAATCGTCGACGCCGCTGGCGAGGGTCTGATAATAGCCGACCACTTCACCAGCGCCAGTGACGCCAGTAATCGTCGTCACGGTCGCGCCAGGGGGCGCGACGAAGGCGTATTGAGCGGTCGCATTGTTGTAGACGAAGGCCCCGCCGCTCCCGCCGCCCCAGACATAACCGTTGCCCACGCCCGCGATGACGGACGTCGCCGTGAGCTTGGTGACGGAGGCGGCGCCGGCGAACAACACCTCGTCGCCATTGCCGAAGACGTCGCCCGCCGAATCCACCGAGAAGGTCGCTCCGCCTGAGACGGCGACAGGCAGCGCGACAGGCTGCGCAGCGCCCGCGCGCAGTTCGTATAGACCGTGATTGGACGCCTTGGCGAAGACTACGTCGCCCGCCGCATCGATGCCTAATCCCATGGCGTCGGCAATAATCCGATAGGTTCCTGCAGCAGCGTATTCGAATAGCGTCTGATAGGCGCCATTCGCGACGCCTTGCGCCAGTAAGTCGCCGTTCGCGTCGATTCCCAGCGCTTTGACGGAGACGTCTCCGACCGGGGAGACGACGCCTGATGCCGCGCCGTTGCGGATCAGATAGACGCCGGTGTCGCCTTGCGCGTCGACGGCGTAATCGCCGACGACGTCGCCCGCATTGTCGACGCCGACGACGTCAATTGGTCCCTGGCCCAGAGCGACCCCAAAACTCACGCCGCTCGCGGGTGCGGCGGCGACCGCAAACCCGACGCCGGCGCCGCCGTCCGGCCGCGCGCTGAGCGTCGTAGTCGCGTTGGGAAGATTGAAGGCGAGGCTCCAGGCGCCCGAGGGCGAGGCGTTCGTGGCGCCGAGTTGTTGCAGCCCGGCGTAAACGCCGATCAAGGAACTGGGATTGGTGGGATCGTTGGTTCCCGCCAGCGTGACGGCGGTTGACGCCTGCTCGCCCAAGCTGGTGAGCGTCACGTTTTGATAGAGCGCCGTGACCGCGAAAGCCGGCAAGGTCGTGGGCGTGATGTCGAAGATATGCGCGCGGCTGTCCTGCGCGCTCATTCCGGAATTCCCCATCGAGTCGTCCGACACGTCGGTGAGGAGGAAGGTGGTTTCGGTCGTGGCGCCAGCAGGATTGGCGTCCGGCGTAAACTGCAGCGCCTGCAATTCCGCATTGACCTGACCGACGCTGCCGGTCAGCCTGTAGTCGCCGGGTCCATAAAGGGTTAGGCTACTGACGCCCTGGTAATTTGCGCCGTCCGCGAGGGCTCCGGCGCCTGCGACCACGATGTTCAGCGTCTCTGTGGCCCCGTAAGGATTGGTGTCGATGACGCTCGCCGCAGCGAACGGCGTCACCAGCCCCCGCCAATAGGTCTGGAAGACCGGGTTCTGGCCAGGGGGCAAGCTCCAGGCAATCGACGCGCTCGGCTTGGCGCTGATGGTCAGGATTTCGCTGGTCCTGGCCGTCCCGTAGCCGGCAGCGGTCAGCGTGAAATCGAACGTGGCGGTCGCAGTTGTATTTTGGGCGATCAGACGTGGCGTGAAGATGAGATCGTCGAGCGCGCTGGCGACCTGGGCCTCAGTTCCAGTGAGGCTGTAGACGCCGCCGGAAAAGACCAGCGGCACGGGACCGCCGGTATCGGCGAGGTTTCCGCTCGCGCCGCTGAGCGCGATGCTGACGACGGTGACGCCGGGGTAGAGGTTGGCGAGCGTGCCGCCCGCAAAGGGAAAGAAGGGTCGCTGGAAGGCGTCGGTCGCGCTCGACGGAACGCTGATCCCGAAACCGGACCCCGAAAGGACGAAATCGTCGGCCACAACCTGCGTCGTGGCTGTGGCGACGGCGCCGTTGGAGACCGTGTCGGTCAGCGCGAACGTCGTGGTTGGGCTTGACCCGACGCCGCCCGTATTGGGCGTAAACACCAGTTGGTTGAGGTCGGCGGCGAGCGCGGAATCGTCGCCGGTGAAGCTGTAGGTCTGGTTGGTTTCGGGCAGAGCGGCGCCGCCGGCAAGCGCCAGCGTTCCCCCGGCGCCCGACAACGTGATCGTCAGCGTCTGCGTCGTGCCCGGATTCGGGTTGACGAGCGACGCGCCGTAAAACGGTTTGACGGCCTGTCGCCATATCGTCGTCACCGATGTCGCCGCGAGGCCGAAGACCGGCGGTTGCACAGGGTCGCTATCGGTGACGGAAGTCGCCGTATCGGTCGCGCTGGCGATGACCACGCCGTCGAGGGTCGAACTCAGCGTCAACCCAATATTGGTCAGCGCGGGCGCGGCGGCGGTTCCCGCGTTCGAGACAAACTGGAGGCTCTGCAAGGCCGTTTGGATCTGCCCGGCGGTTCCCCTCAAAGTGTAAGCGGCGCCGCTTTTCTCGAGGATCGCGAAGCCCGTATAGGCAGCCGATTCCACGAGATAGCCGCCCGCGCCGCTCAGCGTGATCGTCAGGGCGTCATCGATTCCCGCGTTGGGATCGGCGAGCGTGACGGCGGCGAACGCCGCCAGCGGCGCTTCGTGGCTCGTCGGCTGGTGGGCGAGCGTGCCGGAAATCGTGGGCAAGGACACCGGAGACATGGGAACATCTCGCCGAAACATAATGCACGGATTTGCGGGCGACCGGCGCGGGCGCAGCGGTCTCCTCGCGCCGACGAGGCCGCCGTCGCGCAATTTCCGTAAAGTAACTCGAAGTTTGCTACAGATTATCGCGCTTGGCAACTGCGATGGAGTTGCGATGCGTTGCCATCCGTCCTCAGGGTGCGCGGCGGGCGATCGCGGCGCCCACTTCGCGCGCCGTCGCCTGGATCGCCTCCCAGACTTCCTCAGGCAATGGCACGCCGCTCGCCGACCGTTGCGCACGGGCGCGCCTTTCCGCCTCGCCGGGCAACAGGATGTCCTGGCCGGGGATCGGCTTGGTTGACGAGAACCAATCGAGATAGCGCGTCATATCGGCGTCGAACACATGGCTCGGGTCGACCTTGCGGGGGTCAACAATAATTGAGAACATTCCGTTGGAGAACCTTTGCTCCAACGCAGTCGCGCCATTGCCGGTGAATGAGCCGCCGAGCAGTTCGCAGATCAGCGCCAGCCCCGACCCCTTGTGTTCACCGAACGCGCGAATGGCCCCTTCGCCAAAGTTGTAATCGGGCGCGCGCTGCGACACGCTGGGGCCATAGAGCACGGCGGGGTCGCCCGAGAGTTCGCCGTCGGAGCCGATCAGCGCGTCGGCTGGCAGGGGCTTGCCGCCCTGCGCCGCGACCCTGACCTTGCCTTCCGCCACCAGCGAGGTCGCGAAATCGAGGATCACCGGCGGGGCGCCCTCGCGCGGCAGGCCCACGCAGAACGGCGCGGTCGAGAGCCGGCGCTCCAGCCCGCCGAACGGCGCCACCAGCACCGAACCCGCCGCGTTGACGAAATGGATCGACACCATCCCGGCGGCGGCGGCGCGCTCCGCCCATTCGCCGACCCGCCCCAGATGCCCAGACTTGCGAAGCGATACCGCAGCCAGGCCCATGCTGCGCGCCTTCTCGACGCCGACGTCGATGGCGTGCGGCGCCATGATCTGCCCAAAGCCGAAGCGGGCGTCGATGACGGCGAAACCGGGGGCGTCGACGAGCGCGACCGGCGTCTGGTTGGGCGTCAACTCGCCTTCCTGCACCCAGCTCGCATAGCGCGGCACGCGGATGACGCCGTGGCTGTCGTGGCCGGCGAGGTTGGAATCGACCAAGGAGGCGGCGACCGCGAGCGCCTCCTTCGCCGAGCAGCCGACGCGCTCGAATATGCGCGCGCAAACGTTTGCGAGTTCATCTGCGAATATATGAACCGTCATGTCGTCGCCCTGCGCTCCCGCCCGGCAGGAGCCTAAGCGCGTCTTCGCCGGCCGGCAACTCGCGTCAGACTCTGGGCGCCATCTCCCCGCCCTGCGCCTCATGCAGAACGAAGCCTTGCAACGGATCGACCTCGGCCGTCCAAGGCGCCCTCGCGATCACCGCGCGCGTGTTCTCATAGCCCGCCTTGCGGCGAGCGCTGATGCCGGCGGGGCTGAAGTCGATGTCTTTATATTGATCCTCCGTCTCCAGATTGGGCGCGAGCAGGCGCACGACATGCATCTGCGTCAGGCAACCATAGCCGGCGAACTCGCGCACTTCAGGCTTGGCGCGCTCCTCCTCAGGAAGCCGAGCGGCAAGTTCGGCCACAATATGGCGCAGGCGATGAATCTGCTGCTGGCGCATGATATGCGAATGCGCGCGGCTGGAATATTGCACGTCCTTCTGCCGGTTGGCGATGTCGGCCATGGTCCTGGGCTCGGGGCCGTTGGGGTTCCACACATGCACGGCGAACACCAATGCGCTGCGCCGGGGATTGTCGTCGAACACCGCTTCAACCGGCGTGTTGGAGAGGATGCCGCCGTCCCAATAAAGCTCGCCGTCGATGCGGATGGGCGGGAAAGCGGGAGGCAGCGCGCCCGACGCCATCACGTGGCTGGCTTCGAATGTCAGATCGCGGCTGTCGAAATAATGCATCTGCGCGGTGCGCACATTCGCCGCGCCGACAGTCAGGCGCACCTTCTTCTGGTTGATGAGATTGAAGTCGACGAGTTCGCCGAGCGTCTTGCGCAGCATCTCGGTCGAGTAATAACCGGCGCGGTCGGCGCCCAATTCATAGCCGGGCCCCGCGAACGCGTGCGGATTGGGGGCGAAGAACGCGCCGATGCCCGTCGCGGCAATCATCAGATTGGCCATCTGCGCGCCGACGAACGGCAGGCTCAGCGCCATGCGGGCCGCCGGACCATATTCGACCCGGCGCCAGAATTCGAGGAGCTTCTCCAAACGGTCTTCGGGTTTGTTGCCCGCAATCAGGCTGGCGTTGATTGCGCCAATCGAAGTGCCGATGATCCAGTCGGGTTCGATCCCGGCTTCGTGCAGCGCTTCGTAGACGCCGATCTGATAAGCGCCCAGCGCGCCGCCGCCCTGCAGAACCAGCACAACGTTGTCGGGCTTCGGCTTGACGGCCGCATGTTTAGCGGCGAGAGGATGGGCGTCCATACATTGCGCTCCTATTTGGCGGGGCTGACGCGCAGGGCGAGCGTCAGAAAAGCTGCGAGGGCCAGAGCCGCCGCGACCCCGGCGACGCAGGCGGGCCAGCCGAAATTGTCGAACAGACGGCCTAGCACAACGCTGCCGACGAGGCCGCCGAGAAAATAGCTCGCCAGATAGAGCCCGCTGGCGGCGCCGCGATCCGTCGTCGTCGCGCGGCTGACGAAGCCCGTCGCCACCGCCTGCGCGAAGAACGTTCCCACCGCCACCAGCACCATGCCAATCTGTACGACAGCGAGCGAGGGAATCAGCAGCAGCGGCAAACCTACCAGCGCCACCGCGAGCGCCCCCCAGATCGCGGGCCGCGTCCCCAGCCGGCGCACGACGCCGCCAGCCAGCGGCGTCGTGAGGATCGCGGGCGCAAACACGAAATAGACGAAGCCGACCTGCATCATGCCCAGCGCCAGCGGCGGGCGCACCAGCACGAAATTGACGAAAGTGAACGTGCCGATGAAGGCGAAGAGAATACAAAAGCCGATGCCGAAATCGGCCAGCAAAGCCGGATTGCGCAGATGGTTGAGGATGGGCGCGACGATGCCGGCCCTCGAGGCGACCGCACGCGGCCGCGTCTCGTGGATCGTGAACCAAGCCAGCGCGGCGCCCGCCAGGTTGATGAAGCAGAAGGCGTAGAAGTTTGCTGAAAGCCCGAGATGGTCGGCCACGCCCGCCGAGATCAATCGGCCAATCAGGTTGCTGCCGACATTTCCGGTGATGTAAGCCGCGAACGCGCCCGCCGTGCGCTGCATCGGCGTCTGCTCGCCCAGATAGGCCAGCGTCAGCGTGAACGCTGAGGACATGCACAGCCCCTGCATCACGCGCAGAAGCGTGAATGTCATCAGATCCGGCAACATGCCCAATAGCGCCGTCGGGATCGCCAGAACCACCAGACAGGCGATGATCCCGAGCCGTCGATCCAGATAGCGGCTGAACACCGCAGTCGCAAAACCGCCTATCGCCATGCCCATCGTGCTGGAATTAACGGCAAACGCCATCGCCGCCGGCGTCACGCCATAGCGCTGCGTGAGCGCAGGCAGGATCGCCTGCGTGGCGAACAGATCGACCACCGTCAGGAACGCCATTGTCGCGATGACGAGATAGTTGACGACCGGCGAACGCCAGTCGTCCATCTTGCGCGCCGCCAAGGCGCTCGGATCGGTCATGGTGAGCATAGCGCGCCGTCCTGTCTCGTCGAGGGCAGGCTAAGGGGCAGGCCAGCCGTCTTCAACCAAGTGCGCCACGCCGCTATCCCGAAACGTGGCGGCGCGACGGACAGCTCGGCCTGCGTCTGCAAGCGCGCCCGCGCTTTTCGCGCGGGCGCGAGAGCCGTCAGGGCATCTGCATCATTTTGTCGTTCATCATCTCGACGGGAACGAGGTCGCTGGAGGTTAGCACGACCGCTTCCTTGCCGGTGTTCTCCCACCAATGCTGGAGGCCGGACCCGAACTCGGCGATGGACTCGCCCGCCTTATGGACAACGGGAACCGAGCATTCCGTCGAATGCTCGACGATCTCGCCGCTGACGATATAGATGATCGCCGGACGATCCGCGTGGCTGTGGGTGGGCACGAAGCCGCCGGGCTGAATGGTCAACCGGCGGGTGCGCAGCATCAGGCCTTTCATGCCGCGCCAGCCGCTGGGATCGACGGTGTTGACGATCTCGCCCTTGAGCTTGGAATCGTCGGTGACGTTTTCGATCTTCTGCGGCGTCTTCAACACCTTGTCGGCGGGGCATTCGCCCGCGAAGGCTGGCGCGGCGACGGCGATTGCGAACGCGGCGGCGAGCGCGAGCTTAGAGATTTGTTTGCTCATCCTGCTTCTCCTGGTTGGGCGGGGATATGTCAGCAGCTTACGTGGCGCTCTTCGCCGGTCCGGCGGGCGATGTTACAACTTCAAACGGTTTGGCGGCGGCAGCAAGCGTGGTCGCCAGATGCGTCGCCATTTCGCCTGCCGATTGCAGCGAATGGTTGAGGTAATTGCGCTGCAATTGGGCGAAAGCCTCCGGCGATTTCGCCGCCATCATCGCGATGACGAACGCCGTCTGGCGTTCGACGTTGGCTTTGGCGAAACCCGTCGAGGCTTCAAACAGCGCGCTCAGCCCGGCGGTCATAGCGCGGCTGACTTCAACCGCCATCTGCGTCTGATGCTGTGATAGCTGCAAAGCTTTGTCCATCATGGGCGTAGGCTCGCTCTATTTGGTGGCGCGGGAATTTATTTGGTCGCGACGCTGGCGCAGATCGAGGCGATGACCTCAGACGCCTTCTTGAACGCGGCGTCGCGGTCGTCGATGCCGTGCCGGCGCGCGATCCAGCCAAAATCGGTGTAGGTCGCATAGACCTGACCCTTCGCGTCCGCCGTCACCAGCAGGCGCACCGGCCAATCGAGCCCCGCCGCCGGCTTGGCGGTGAGGAATTGAATGCCCAACGGCGGATTGCCGAACACCAGCAGCGTCGAGGGCGGAAGCTCGATGCCCGCCTCGCGAGCGAGCTTGGCCTGATCGATGGCGTCGAAGAACATGATCTTCTTGTCGGCGATATCGGCCTTCAGCCGCTTGATCGTCTCGTCGAAACCATAGGCGCTTTTGACAGTAACGATCCCGTCGCCCTCGAGCGGCGCCGCGGGAAGGATTCGCGTCATCGCGCCGAGAGCGAAAACGGAAGCCGTAAAGGATTGGAGAACACGACGTCGGTTCATAGCGTATCCATTCCCTTTGCTTGGATTACTCACCCTCAACAACTTGATCGAAGGTGTATAGAAGGCCGTTATGTTATTGAAATGCCGATTGTCTCTTGAATTCATAGCCAAGGGCTATGTAGGGTGACGGATCGACTTTTGGGGAGCGCAGACGGTAAAGTCGATTTTACCGCCCCGATCTGGTAACCCTCCCCCGAGTCAAGCCGTATAGCGCCAATATTGCAGAGGTTTGACGTGAGGAGAGATCGCTGATGGAGATGCACCAGATCCGCTATTTTCTCGCGGTTTCGCGCACGCTGAATTTCACGCGCGCGGCCGAGGAATGCGGCGTGGCCCAGCCTTCGCTGACGAGGGCGATTCAGGGACTGGAGGCGGAACTCGGCGGCGATTTGTTTGTGCGCGAACGCGCGCGCACGCATATGACCGAACTTGGCCAACGCATGCTGCCGCTGATCCAGCAATGCTACGACAGCGCGGTGACGGCGAAATCGCTGGCGGGCGCGATCAAGTCGGGCCGCGTCGCGCCGCTCAAGTTGGCGCTGTCTCTGTCGGTCAATATCGCCATCGTGTTGCCCGCGTTGACTGAGATTTCCCGCAGCTTTCCGGGGCTGGAGCTGAAGTTTCTGCGCGGCGCTACGGGCGACATGAAAGACGCGCTGGAGAAGGGGTCGGCGGATGTGGCCGTCGCCGGTATGCTGCGCACGGATTGGCAGCGCATGGAGCAATGGACGCTGTTCACCGAGCGGTTCATTCTCGCCGTAGGCGAGGGGCATCGGCTAGCGGGGCGCGGCAGGGTCGACGTCGCCGAACTGCGAGAAGAAAACATCCTTCGCCGCGCGCATTGCGAAAGCGCAGAGGATCTCGACGCCTTGTTGCGGGAATTGGGCCTCATCAACTCACAACGCCACGAGGCGCACAGCGAGGGCGACGTCGCCGCGTTGCTGACGGCGGGCGTCGGCGTCGCGATCGTGCCGGTCAGTGCGCCGTTGCCGGGCTCTGTGGTGCGGGTGGAGCTTGATGGGCTCGATCACAAACGCTCGGTCGGCGCCTATGCGGTTGCGGGACGCGCGCGCGGAGCGCCCGCCGGCGCGATCCTGAAGATGCTGCGCGCCAGCAATTGGTCGAGCTATTCGGTCGCCTGAGCGCAGGCGGCGACCGCCGCGAGCAGTTCGTCAATGTCCATGCGGCGGCGATAATCGGGATCGACGTGGCGGGCGCGCACGATGCCCTCGCGGTCGATCACGAAGGTGGCGGGGACCGGCAGCATCCAGGTCTCATTGCCCTGAAACTGCACGAGATCAGTGCCGCCGGCGGCGAGCGCGTCGCGCTTCTCGTCGCCGATCCAGAACAACAGGTTGAGTTCCAGCGCGTAGCCGCCGTCGACGTCGGACAGAATCGGGAACGGCGCCTTCGCATAGGCTTTGAGTTCGGCGGTCCATTGCACGGTCTCGGGCGAGATCGCGACGACTTGCGCCCCCAGCCGAACAATCTCGGGATGCGCTTTCGCCAGCGCATCGACGTTAAGACGGCAATAGGGGCACCAGTGCCCCCGGTTGAAAGAGACGACCACGGGCCCTGACGCGAGCAACTGGGTGAGGCTCACGAGCCGACCTGTCTCGTCAGGCAACACGAATTCCGGCATGGGCTCGCCGACGACCGGAGCTGAAAGCCCGACGCCGTTACCGGCCAGACGCGCCACCATGCGCTCGACGATTTCGCCGAAGCGCGGATTCAGGCGCGCAATCTCGTCTGCAACCCTCTTCAACCGGACGTTCAAAGGCGCGTCCACGGCCCGAGCGGCCTCGGTCAACAGGTCGATGGGATTTGAAGACGAGGTCTCCGACATGGCCGGACGGAGTCTCCGGGCGTGGCGCCGCCCTGCGGGACGTCGAACACGCCCGACAACAGGTTTAAACGCCGATTTTCCGTCCGGCAAGGCATCGTTTCGATAGGGCGGACGCATCGCCGTCGTCAGCCGCTGCGATCCCCATGCAATTGGCGTTGGCTCGACGCCTGCATGGGGCGAACCACCGCCGCTTTGGGGCGCCGCAGAGGGGTTCATGCCGGAAATCGACACCGCCGCCTTTCTCGCCGATCTCCATGAGTTAAGGCGGATCGGCGCCTTCAGAACTGGAGTGCATCGCCCGACCTATTCCCCACAGGACATGCAGGCGCGGCGCTGGCTCACCGAAAAGCTCGAAGCCTGCGGGCTGCAAACGACCATCGACGGAATCGGCAACGTGCTGGGCCGCCATCGCGGGCAGGGGCCGCATCTGTTGGTGGGCAGCCACATCGAGAGCCAGAACGAGGCGGGCTGGCTCGATGGCGCGCTTGGCGTCGTGGCGGGCCTTGCGCTGGCGCGCGCGGGCCTGCCAGTCGACGTCGCCGCCTTCGCCGACGAGGAAGGCCATTTCGACGTCGGCTTCGCCGGCAGCCGCTCGTTCACCGGCGACCTGTCGCCAGCCGACATCGATGGCGCGCGCAGCCGCAACGACGGGACGCCGATGCGCGACGCGCTGCGCGCCGCCGGGCTGGAAGGGCGACAGCGTCTCGCGCTGGAGCCAGGCCGCTACAAGGGTTTCTACGAAATGCACATCGAGCAGGGCACGCAGCTTGAGGGCGCGGGCCTGCGGCTGGGGATCGTCACCGGCATCGTGGCGATCTGGCAATGGCGCATCACGGTCGAGGGCCAGCAAGACCACGCGGGCGGAACAACCATGACCGAGCGGCGCGACGCCGGCCTCGCCGCCGTGCGCCTGCTCGCCGCCGTGGACGCCGAGTTCCCGCGCCTGTGCGGCGAGCGCACGACCTGGACGACCGGCCGCATCGCGCTTGATCCCGGCGCGCCCAGCATCATTCCGGGGCGAGCGGAAATCCTGTTCCAGTTCCGAGATCTCTCCCTCGATGTGCTGACCCGGCTGGAAGCGTCGTTGCGCGCTTTGCTGCGCGAGGCGGAGCGGCGCGAAAAGTGCCGGTTCACGCTGGCGCCTTTGTTCCAGACGCAGCCCACGCCCTGCGATCCCCAGATGATGCGCGCGCTGGCGCAAGCCGCCGAGGCGCTGGCGCCGGGCGCATGGCGCGAGACGCCTTCAGGCGCGGGACATGACGCGCAGATCATCGCGCGGTTGATCCCGGCCTCGATGTTGTTCGTGCCCTCCATCGGCGGCGTGTCGCATCATTGGGCCGAGGACACCAAGGAGGACGACCTCGCGCTCGGCGTCGAGGTGCTGCATGAAGCGGCGAGGCGGTATCTGACGGCGTGAGGGTCAGGGCGGTGGAACGGCGCCCTTGCGCTCGACGATGAGGCCGTAATGCCGGGGCTCCCGGTGCTTGGCGAAGTTGAAGATCGTCTCCTTGTAGCGCCGCCCGAAATCGAGATCGCAGGTCGCCGCGATCACCTCGTCCTCAAGCGTGCGCGCGCAGGCGACAATCTCGCCCGAGGGCGCGATGATGGCGCTCTGGCCAATCATCAGGGACCCTTCCTCCACGCCGCACTTGGCCGTGCCGATCACCCAAGTCGCATTCTGATAAGCGCCCGCCTGCATCGACAGATGGTTGTGGAAATTCGAGAGGCCGTCGACGTCCGGGTAGCCGGTGTGGCCGACCGGCGTGTTGTAGCCCAGCAGCACCGCCTCGACGCCCTGCAACCCCATGACGCGATAGGTCTCCGGCCAGCGCCGGTCGTTGCAGATGCACATGCCGAACACGCCGCCCATCGTGCGCCAGACCGGAAAGCCGAGATCGCCCGGCTCGAAATAACGCTTCTCAAGATGTTGATGGAGCCGCTTGGGTTCATGCTCGGCGTGGCCCGGCAAATGGACCTTGCGATATTTGCCGACAAACTTACCCTGTCGGTCGACCAGGATCGACGTGTTGAAGCGATGCGCGCCGTCGATTTCGGCGTAGCCCAGATAGAACCCGATTTCGAGCCGCGCGGCGGTCTCGAACAGGATTGCGGTCTCAGGCCCCGGCATTTCCTTTTCGAAGAAGCTGTCAAGTTCCTGCGGGTCGGTCAGGAACCAGCGCGGAAAAAACGTCGTCAGCGCGAGTTCGGGAAACACGACGAGTTGCGCGCCCAACGATTGGGCGCGTTTCATCATATCGATAAGGCGCCCCATTGTCTGCTTGCGCGTGTCGGCGCGCTGGATCGGCCCCATCTGCGCGGCCGCGATGACGATATCGCGCGTCCCGGCGCTCACGCTGCGCCTCTGGCTTCAAACAACGGCGCGATGGCCTTGGCCGCGTTGAGCAGCCGCCGGTCGGTGTAACGCGGGCTGGTCAATGACAGGCCAACCGGCATGCCGTTCGGCCCTTTGAAGCCGGGAACGTTCACCACCGGCGCATGCAACAGCGTCCACATGGCGTTGAGCGCGGCGTCGCCGGTGGTCGCGCCCTGCGGCGCCTCGCCGCGCGCGCTCGGCGTCAGCACCGCTTCGAACCTGGCGGCGATCTCATCGAACTGGACCCGGCAGGCGGCCGCCGCATCGAGTGCTGTCAGCAGTTGCGCACGCGTGACGCCGCGCGCAGCGGCCAGCGCCTTGAGGTCGTCGTGCAGCAGCGCACCTTGCGCGCGCCATTCGCTCAGGAAAGTGGCGCGCGCCTCGCCCGCCATCACCGTCGCCTGATGTTCGGGCAACGCGTCGAAGGCGGGCGGCAGGGTGAGCGGTTCAACCTCCGCCCCCGCCTCGCGCAACAGCGCGACGCCGCGCTCGAACGCCTCGCGGGTGGCGGGCTCCGTCTTGTCCCAAGCGGGCGAGCGGCACGCCGCGATGCGTGCGCCTTTCAGCGAAAACGCCGGTGGGGGCGCGCGATCCTCCAGATCGAACACGTCGGCCAACAATTCGAGATCGTCTACCGAGCGCGCATAAAGCCCGAGCGTGTCGAGGCTCGGCGACAGCATCTTGAGGCCCTCGCGATTGATCGCGCCCCAGGTCGGCTTCATCGCGTAGATGCCGCAGAACGAGCCGGGCCGGATGGTTGAGCCCGCCGTCTGCGTGCCCAGCCCCAGCGTCGCCTGAAAATCGGCGACCACCGCCGCCGAACCGCTCGACGAGCCGCCCGGCGTGCGCGTCGGGTCGAGCGGATGACGCGCGGTTCCGCGCCGCGTGACGGAGGCGAATTCGGTGGTGTCGGTCTTACCGAAAATCAGCGCCCCCGCCGCGCGCAACGTCTTGACGCAACCGGCGTCGAGGCGGGGGAAACTGTCCTTGTAGAGCGGCGAATTGTGCTGGGTCGGCATGTCCTGCGTCAGGATCACGTCCTTCACTGCGATGGGGACGCCATGCAGCGGCCCCTTGACCGGCTGCGCGTCCAGAACGCGCGCTTTCTCCAACACCGCTTGCGGGTCGAGATAGGCCCAGCCGCGCACGGCGTCGTCGCGCGCCTCCACCCGTGCGAGGCACGCCTGCGCCATCGCCTCCACGCTCAACTCGCCCTTGCGCATCAGGGAGAGGGCCTCGGTCGCGGTCAGTTCGTTGGGGCGCAAGGACGGTCCTCTCAATAGGTCGCGAAGATGCGGCGGATGTTCTCCGGCTTGTCGCTGACCGACAACGCCAGCGCCAGCAGGAGGCGGGCCTTCTGCGGGTTGAGATTGTCGGCGCTCATCGCGCCGATCTCGCGCAGCCGCAGGGGATCGAGCGCGACGCCGCTGCCCGCGCGGGTGGAGACCATGACGGTCACGCCATGCGCGCGCGCCTCTTCCACAGCCGCTTGTTCGCCCGGCGTAATCATGCCCGGCGCGAAAGCAGCGAGGACGAGGCCTTTCGCGCCCGCCGCAACAAAGGCGCGGATCGCCGCGCCGTCGGAGCCTGCATAGGAATAGTTGATATCGACGCGCGGCAGCGCATCGAGCGCGCCGACGTCAAACTCGGTTTGCGGCGCCGAGCGCCGCTCGGCGCGGCGATAATAGCGCACGTGCTCGCCATCGACGCTGCCCAACACGCCGAAATCATGAGTGCGAAACGTCTGCAGCCGGAAGGTGGAGGTCTTGGTGACGTCGCGCGCAGCCTGAATCTCGTCATTGAGCACGACCAATACGCCGCGTCCCACCGAGGCGGGCGCCGCCGCCGTGCGCACCGCCGCCACTAGATTGGTCGAGGCGTCGCTGGCCAGGCCGCTCAGCGGGCGCTGCGAGCCGACGAGCACTACCGGCAACGACACTTTCAGCGTCAGGTTGAGGAAATAAGCCGTCTCCTCCAGCGTCGCGGTGCCATGGCCGATCACGATCCCCGCCAGATCGCGCGTCTCGCGCTCCAGCCGGGCGCAAAGTTCGACCAGCTCCTTCCATTCGGAAAAGCCAATCGCGGGGCTGGGAATATTGCGATATTTGACGACTTCGACGTCGGCCACCTCCCTCAGTTCGGGCACGGCGTCGATGATCTCCTGCGCGTGCACCATCTTGCCCTGGGCGGTGTAGTCGATCAGGTCCAGCGGCCCCTTGCCGATGGACGAAATCGTTCCGCCCGTGCCGATGAATGCAACCTTGCGCATGAGACCCTCCATCGCGCGAGCCTAGCCGAGACGGCGTCGCGGCGGCCAGCCATTATTTTGTCCTCGCGGCATGAAAAAACGTCAGTTGGTCTGGCCCTGGCTCGCGGGCGTGTTGCTGACCTCTGACGACGCCATCGTCGGCAGGGCCCCGTTCGGCGAACATATCCAGCCCAAGATGAATCGCCGATCAGGCGCCAGTGTCCGTAGAATGTGATATCCGCCTATTCACGCGGCGCCCGCCGTTTTTTTGTTCGCGAGCCAATTTCATCCGGTCCTGAAATCACATCGGTTGGCGCGCGCATTGCATGATCACCGCCTGACCGTCGCCAGCCAGGAGAGGTTCATGTCGCACAAGAAGGGTTCTACCGGTACCGGGGTCACCCGACGTTCAATATTGAAAGGCGGCGCAGCCGTCGCCGGGGCGGGCGCGATCACCGGCTTCCCGACCGTCTGGGCGCAGAACATCAAAGACGTGGTCATCACCCATGTCGGTCAGTCGTTCTCCGTCATCCCGCAGATCGGCGCGCAGGCGTCGAAGGATCTTGGCTTCAAGATCGACATGCAGACGGTCGATTTCAACACGCAGATGAACCGGTTGTTCACCCAACCCGATTCCATCGATATCGCCGACGTTTCGATCAACGTCGTGCCCGACATCATGAAGCAGAAGATCGGCCTGCCGATCTCCACCTCCAAATACAAATGGTGGGACAAGACGTTCCCGCTGTTCTCCAAGGGCGAATATACGGACGGCAAGAAGGCCCCGACCGCGGGCGGCGCGCCGATCAAGTTTCAGTATTACGCCGATAAGGACGGCACGAAACTTTCGACGACGCCGACCGAATGGCTGACCAGCATCCCTTCGCTCACCAACGCCGACACGCTGGGCATCCGTCCCGATCTGATTGGGCGCAAAATCGACTCCTGGGCGGAACTGCTGAACCCCGAGTTCAAGGGCAAGGCGGCGCTGGTCGACGAATACGACATCGGCATTCTCGACGCCGTGATGGCGCTTTCGGCGTCGGGTCAGATGAAATACGGCGACATCGGCAATCTGACCAAGGCCGAGATCGACGGCACCATCGCCAAGCTCATCGAATATAAAAAGTCCGGCCATTTCCGCTCGTTCTGGCAGAACTTCGACCAGTCGGTCAGCTTCATGGCGACGGGCGAAGTCGTCATCGAATCGATGTGGTCGCCCGCCGTGACGGCGCTGCGCTCGCGTGGCGTCGCCTGCACCTATGTTCCCCTGAAAGAAGGCTATCGCGGTTGGGGCGTCACGCTGGTGCCGCTCAAGCATCTCACCGGCCTTAAGCTCGACGCGGCGCTCGAATATCTCAACTGGTACAATTCGGGTTGGCAGGGCGGCTTCATCGCGCGTCAGGGCTATTATTCCTCGGTGCCGGAGAACGCCAAGAAGTTCCTCGAGCCCTACGAGTGGGACTATTGGTACGAGGGCAAGCCGGCGGCGCAGGACATCCACGATCCGTTCGGCGCACTGATGGAGAAGGCCGGCAACGTGCGGGACGGCGGCGCCTTCACCAGCCGCATGGGCAATGTCGCGGTGTGGAACTGCCTGATGGACGAGCAGCGTTATCTGACCAAGCGTTGGAACGAGTTCATCGCCGCATGACGCTGACGGCGGAGCTTGGCGTGGCGGCGGGCGCGGCCCGCCGTACCCAACGGCGCGGCTGGCCGGGCTGGTTGGTGTCCTGGATTCAGGCGGCGCCGCTGGCGCTGGTGCTGCTGACGTTTTTCGTGGCGCCGCTGATCTTCGTCGTCGTCGTCAGCTTCTTCGATTACGACCGGCTGGCGCTCTATCCGGCGTTCATGCTCGACAATTACGTCGAGATTTTCACGTCCCCGATCACGCTCAAGCTCTATCTCAAAACCTTCGAATACGCCGTCATCGTCGAGACGCTCACGGTCGTGATCGGCTTCCTCGTCGCCTATTTCCTCACCTTCCATGTGCGCACCTTCTCATGGCGCATAGGGCTGCTGGTCGCCTGTACGATTCCGTTCTTCACCTCCAACATGATCCGCATGATCTCGTGGATGCCGTTCCTCGGTCGCGAGGGCATCCTCAACGATGTCGTGCTCGCGATGAAACTGTCGAAGACCCCGCTGGACTTCCTGCTGTTCTCAGATTTCGCCGTCATCGTCGCCTATGTTCACATCCTCACGATGATGATGGTGGCGCCGATCGTCAACTCCATGTCGAAGATCGACAAGGCGCTCATCGCCGCCGCGCGCGATGCGGGCGCCAACGAATGCCAGATCGTGCGCGATATCGTGATTCCGCTCTCCAAGACCGGGATCGCGCTGGGCTCGGCGCTGGTGCTAACCCAGACCATGGGCGATTATTTTATCGTGCATGTGCTGAGCGGCGGCAAGAGCGCGGGCGTCGTCACCGCGATCTCTACGCAGTTGAACGCCTTCGAATATCCCCCGGCGGCGGCCAGTTCTGTGGTGCTGCTGCTGGTCGTGGTTGTGATGGTGAGCGTGATCTTCCGCATCGTCGACGTGCGCAAGGAGCTGGCCGGATGATGACCGAACCGGGCCAACCGAGGCCGAAGTCGTTCTATGTCCTCGCGCTGTTCTTCATGGCGTTCCTCGCCTTCATGTATGGGCCGATGCTGGTCATCTTCATTCTTTCCTTTCAGGGCGAGAACGGCGGCATGAGCTTCCCGATGATCGGGACATCCTTGCTTTGGTTCAAACAACTGTTGTCCAACACCGGCCGCATGGGCGATATCCCCAGCGCGCTCGTTCGCTCGCTGGAGATGGCGGTGCTGGCCTCGGCGCTGACGGTGGCGATCTGCGTCTCGGCGGGGCTGGCGTTCCGGCGCCGGTTCCTCGGCGCCGGGTTGCTGTTTTATACGGCGGTTGCGAGCCTGGTGATGCCGAGCCTGTTCGTCGGCTTCGGTATCGCGCTGGGCTTCAAGGAACTGGGCTGGAAGACGAGCCTGTTCACCTCCGGCCTTGGCGCGCAACTGACGTGGACGTTGCCGTTCGGGCTGATGATCACCTTCGCCACCATCGGACGCTTCGACCGGCGCTATGAGGAGGCGGCGACCGATCTGGGCGCCTCGGCGTGGCAACGCTTCAAGGACATCATTCTGCCGATCATCATGCCGGGCGTGGTCGGCGTGGCGCTGTTTGGTTTCACTTTGTCCTATGACGAGTTCCCACGCTCGCAACTGACGGTGGGCACGGTCAACACGCTGCCGCTGGAAATCTGGGCGATGACGACGGCGGCGATTTCGCCGGTGTTGTTCGCGCTGGGCACGGTGACAACGATTGTGTCTTTCCTCGTCCTCACGGTGGCCATCGCGACCATCGGCGCCCTCGTTCGCCGCCGCACCAAACCTGCTTGAAAGAGGCGCCCATGAACGCTCACGCCGCCATCGAAGCGCCCGCAGGCTTGCGCTACGACGTAGAGATGGTCGCCGTCTCCAAGGTCTATCAAGGCGCCCCGGCGGTGGATCGCCTCTCGCTGCGTATCCCCAAGGCCAGCTATTGCTGCTTGTTGGGACCCAGCGGTTGCGGCAAATCGACGACGCTGCGCATGATCGCGGGCCACGAGCAGGTCACGGCGGGTGACATTCTCATCGGCGACCGCAACGTGACGGACGCGCAGCCGGCTGAGCGCGGAACGTCGATGATGTTCCAGAGCTACGCTTTGTTTCCGCACATGAGCGCGCTCGACAATGTCGCCTATAGCCTGAAGGTGCGCGGGACGCCCAAGACCGAGCGCCGCGCCCGGGCGCGCGAATATCTCGACCTTGTGCGCATGGGCGAATTCGCCGAGCGTATGCCGGGCCAGATGTCGGGCGGCCAGCAGCAGCGCGTCGCGCTGGCGCGTTCGCTCATCATGCGGCCCAAAGTATTGTTGCTCGACGAGCCGCTGTCGGCGCTCGACCCTTTCTTGCGAGAGCATATGCGCGGCGAGTTGAAGCGACTGCAACGCGATCTCGGCATCAGCTTTGTTCACGTCACCCACAGCCAGGACGAGGCGATGGCGCTGGCCGATCTTGTGGTGGTGATGGAGGCCGGACACATCCGGCAGGCCGGACCGCCGCGCGAGATTTTCGAACGGCCGAGCACGGCGTTCGTCGCCCGTTTCATCGGCGGCCACAATGTCATCGCTCGAGAAAGCGCCCGCGTCGCGGTGCGCGCGGACCGCTGCCGCCTGGGTTCAGCCGACGAGACCGCCGGTTTTCGGGGCCGCGTCGCCAATGTCGAATATTTGGGGTCGATGGTTCGCGTATCCCTCGTTGGCGACAACGCCGCCGAAGCGGCGGCGCTGCTGTCCGACGATGCGTTTTTCGCGGCCCCCGTCGAGATGGGCGGGCAGGCGACGCTCGTCTGGGCAGAGCGCGATGCCCATGCCCTCATAGACTGAAACGGCGGGGCCGAACGTCCAGCGGGCGCAAGTATCATCAGCCCGCGAGCCCAGCCAGATAATTGATCGCAAAAGCCTCGTCCACGACCTCTGCATATTTGGCGCTCATATCATAGAGGTTGGCCTCATGCGGCCCCGCGGCCCGGTCGCCGCAGGCGTCGCGCACGACCAGCGGAATGAAGCCGTGGCTCATGGTGTCGACGCAGGTCGCGCGCACGCAGCCGCTGGTCGTCAAGCCCGTCAACACCACTGTATCGACGCCCGCCGCCGTCAGCGTCGAGGCTAGCGAGGTGCCGAAGAAGGCGGACGGATATTGTTTGGTGACGATCAGTTCGTCGGGTTCGGGCGTCAGGCCCTTAGGGAAAGCGCCCAGCGGATGGCCGCGCTCGAAACAGGCGGTGACGGGCGCTTTGCGGCGAAAAATGCCGCCGTCGAAGCCGCCCGGCGTGACGACGACCTGCGTGAGGATCACCGGAATTCGCGCCGCTCGCGCCGCTGCGCGCAGCCGCAACGCGCTCGCCAGCGCCGCGTCCACGCCCGCATAAAGCGGCGAAGACGGTTCGAAATAGGCCTCGCAGAAGTCGATCATCAGCAACGCGGGCCGGCGGCCGGGCGCCAGCTTGTGGTGATAGCCGGCTCGCGCATAGTTGACGTCGAGGTGTTCGCTCATTCGGCGGCGATGGCGAGCTTGTCGGCGCGGCACTTCATCTGCGGTTGCACATGCTTGCCGAAATCCTCGATCCCCTGCACGAAATCGTCGAACGTCAGCATGAGGCCCTTGGTGCCGGGCACGGACGCGGCCTCGTCAAGCAATTTGGCGACGGTTGCATAAGAGCCGACAAGGGTTCCCATATTGAAATTGACCGCCTGATCCGGCAGGTTGATCGTCTTGGCGGTGCCGCTCTCGGCGGCCGCCTTGTCCTGCCCGCCCTGATCGGCCATCCAGGCGAGCGCGTCGACGTCAACGCCGGCCTTGTAGCTAAGCCACTTGGCCATCGCCTTCTCGTCGGTCTCGTCGGCGATGACCATGAACAGCACATAGG